>Ga0268262_10000215_pt1 | contig 76811 bp, 63 predicted proteins | sample TergutNc150P3_FD_190354 | JGI IMG/M metagenome (GOLD analysis project Ga0268262, IMG submission 190354) | Nasutitermes corniger P3 segment gut microbial community from laboratory colony in Florida, USA - Nc150 P3 (SPAdes) (version 2) | ecosystem: Host-associated > Arthropoda: Insects >...
GGTTTTAGGCTTGTTGTTTTCATGGAATGTATGCTGAAAATTGAAAAAACTATAATTGCCAAAAGCACACAAACGATGCTAATAGCTGAACCTTTTATTATTAAAGCGGTATTCCTTATTTTGTTTTTTTTGTTTTCTGTGCGTTTTAGCAAATCCATATCTTTTTCAGGCCTGTTTAAGGAAGCTACAGATCTGGCTTGCATTGTTTTAGTCATAATAATACCTTTTTTTGTTCTGTGAAAAACTTTTTTTTATGGACGTACCTGTTGCGCTAAAAAATGGGTAAAGTAATGCTGTAAGATAGTTGACACGATTGGTCAGTAAAAAAGTATAATGTCGCCTGTCGCCTGGGGGCTTTTTTTCGTTGTGTTTTGCGAAATTAAGTAAAAATTGGCTAAATTTCGACTCATTGGTATAATTTTACTAATTTGATACGATAGTTACAAGTAAGGGAAAAAGGGAGTAAGGTAACCGCCTGCGAAGCTTCGGTTCGACGGCGGCATTAAGGAGCGCATATTGCGCTGGTAGGGCTTCTTCAAGAAGCCCAAAAAGAATATAAATGTAGAAAAAATACGGTAATAATGCCTTTTTTTGGGATTTTTGGAGTATATTTACCTTATTTTTATGATCGTAAGCCCATATTTTTTTTATGCGGACAAAATATGACTTGTTCCGGTGCAGGCCAATTTCACTAAATATTGTAATCAGGGAACAGGGTAAATGCTGTTACCTTATGACGGTAAATGTCAGCCAGAGTGGGCCCTGCGGGCTGCGGAAACATTTGGAATTCCCCGGTCTAGGAAGACGAGGGAGAAAACGCTCGTCCTAAAGTGAAATAAATGCCTGACCACTGATTTTTTTCAACAATATATAAATTCGAAATATAAATTCGAATCAATGTTTCAATAAAAATTAGGCGGTCAGGCGGCTTCCTGGCCGGGCTCTACAAGCGTTTCCGCCCTACAGAACAAGGTAGCCCGCACGCTCCCTCTGATCGGTTTATACTGTCATAAATTAATTACTGTTGCCCTTGCCCCTTATATCAACAATGTATATAGTAAGAGAGACCGGAGGGTAGGATAGCGGCTATTCCGCCTGGTTTGGGACCAGGATGTCGGGGGTTCAAATCCCCCCCTTCCGAAAACAATCATTGATAGCTCCAGTAAAACAATTTATCAAGCAAACTATCGTTTTTTGGAACGAAATTTGGCGCCCAATGCAGGGAGTCTTCAACAAAGTCGCTTTTGTCTATAGCCATATTCCCCCTGATATACCCTGCTTCATGCCATGCGGCCGGAACAGCAGTACCCTGCAACGGAATAACATGCACCCCTATCTTTCTGCTTGTTCCGTTTTTTGCCCATGACGAAGGAACTGCCAGAGACAGAGCTTCCTTCAGTATAGCGGCCGCATCTGAAATTGCCTTCTGCCGGGCTGAAATTGAAGTAATGCTCCCACTTATTGATGATATTTTTTCTGTAAAATCAAAAATATCAATGTACATGTCCGAAGGGAAAGAAGTAGAATAATAACTTTCCACATTTCGAAGTATCTGGTTTAAAACCACGCTTCGGGCCGGATCGGTAAGTATCGCTTCCGCGACCGCTCCGGAAAAATCGTTAAATTTATTGAAGAGGTTATCAATATGCGGCAATTGTATCTGCGATATTGTCGCATTATTAGTCGAGGCGTAATGCATACTAAATTGATCCTGAATCGCATTGCCGAGATCTGAAATTGAATAGCTTTGCTTGCCTAAAAAACCGTTAAACAAAGCCGTATAATCCCAGCCTGTCGACAATATTTCTCCTTCGGAGCCGACTAAAAGCTTAGCGTCATTTCTAATCTGATACGCGACTTCCAACAAAGCTCCGTAACAGGTATCAAAGGCAATTAGCGAAAGACCCTTACCCGCTACTGCCCTGCCGAATGAAGGTAATGACATATATTGATTTTGGGTGTCGTCAAACGCGACGGCCTTAGCCGGCTCAGGCAGAAAATTATTGTTCGCGCCGCCCCGCCATCCTGTTCCGTGGCCCCAGACGAAAAGCGCGTATTGTTCAGCCGGATAGACGCGCTTGGCAAAGTCAATAAGCCTTGATAAAACCAAAGGGTCTGCGGTATTCAGCTCGGTTTCCGTATTTTTAGACAAGCCAAGCTCAAGGCAATCAATTCTGGGAGAGCATATTGTCGAAGTTAGTCCGCCCGGATCGGAATAAACCTCAAAGAGCCGCGTATCACTCCAATTCCCGTTAGTCATATCAAAGCTTTTGTTGCGATCCAGAAGAACCAGAATTGAAATGGGAGACGCGCCGTAATTTACCGCTTCAAGCTCGTTGAAGTCAGCAATAGCGGCGGCTTCCAAATCGTTATCCGCCGCCATATAAACAACGAAGGTCCATTTTCTTTTTTCGGAAGAACCTTGCGAGTCTTTCAACGAATCAATAGATGTTCCCTGCTCACCGTTAGCATTTTCCGCAAGCGCTCCCTGCTCATCATCTATATTCCCCGTAGGCGTCTTTTGCTCACCGTTTACAATTCCCGCAGGTATCCCTTGCTCATCGTAAATAATTCCCTGATAACAGCTGACAGAAAACATTAAAGTAATTATTAGGGCCGGTATGATTTTCATTTTATCACCTCAACCTGTATATTCCGTATGGATCCCGCCATACAGCGTTGTCAATGTAATGTATTTCCGCGATATAAAAGGAATCAATTAAATACGGTTCAGCCGGAGCAACATAAATATATTGATCAAGGGAAATACTTATTTCCTTGTTTTCCCCGGGAGCAAGAAAATCGTGCTTCGCTATTTCAAACTTGTTGCTGCCAATAAATGGGCTTGTCTGGCTTTTTGCGTCAAAAAGCATGAAAGAAATTGTAATTTTATCAATGTATCTTTCCGAATTGTTTAATAGCTTAAATACAATGCCTGTGTATTTAAATGAATTAATGCGCCCGTTAATTTCAACAACGGGTTTTGATATAACAAATGGCGGTAATGCCGGCTGTGTCATAGTCGGCGACTGTGGCTCGTCAGGCTGTGTAGCAGCCGGTTGTTTGGTAGTTGGCTGCGTCACAGTCGGTTGTGTCATAGTAGGTTGCGTCGCAGCGGGCTGTGTAGCAGCCGGCTGCGTAATGGTCGGCTGTGTCATAGTCGGTAAATCGGCAATAATCCATGCCGGATTTTCGCAGGCCATAAACAGGAGAACCAATAAAAACAATGGGGTTTTACTGGTTACCAGTACCGTTTTACTTTGCTTAACTTTCATTCTGTATCCTCCTTATAACAGATAAAAATTTATGAACGTAATAGTCTTTTGAACCCAAATTAACTGCCTCTTCCAGAAACGAAGCGGCCCTTTCATAATTTTTTTGCCTGAATGAAATAGCCGCGTAATATAACAACATCTCAATGTTATTTTTATCAATTTGATACGCTCTTTCCACAATTTCTTCCGCCAATATAAAATCGTTGGCTGTAAGCGCTTCATCGGCCATGGCCAGAAGCTGATTTTGCGACGGGATTCTGATATAGATAATCTGGCCTTTACTTTTAATAGTCACTTCATCAATATAATTTTCATATCCTTTTTTTGACCCTTTTATTTTGTATTTTCCCAGCGGGACCTTTAACAGTGTAAATCTGCCGTTTATATCCGTACTGCCCGAGTACCATGTGCCCAAAACAACCTTATAATTGGAAACCGGCCTATTGGAAAAATCATATACCATACCGCTGATATCCGTTACCTTAATTCCCAATTCAGTCGTTATACATGAAAGCGGTAAAAATGAAATTAAAACTATGAGCAGTAAATATCCGTGTTTTCTGTTAGTCATGATTTTCCCTGATAAATATCTTGTTGGTATTAGCGTCGTGATAAAAAATCATTTGTCCTGAATTATCCCTAATCGACCCAACAAGAGAATTCTCTGGTTTTGGTTCAATCAGCTTTTTATCCTGCGCCGTGATATTTACAACCTCTTCCTTGTAGCCAAAGGCAATCGGGATTTTGCTTTTTCCATTTCCAAGACCGTAAAAAGCGCTGTTTGCTTCGCCGGATTGGGATAAAGAAACACTCACCGTGAAAAGACTGTTATCGTTTGAAATTGATACGTCCAGCCTTTTAATGCCCAGCAAATACTCATTACAGGATGAGGCGATAATTTCCAGTGAACTTATCAGGTTCCTGTCTTTCGCGGTATATGCAATTGTATAAAGGTTTTTCCCGTTATGGTCAGTAGGCAGGATTTCATAACTTATTAAAACTTTCTGCTGCCGCAGTGAATTTGAAATACCGTCTATTAACCTTATAGTTGAACGTTGGGGGGAAAAAGCGTTTGCGTTTAGCAATGTATAGCCTTTCCTCGCCTGGTTTAGTTGAATTGTTACATAAGGTTTTCCTTCGTTATATTTAATATCATGTATATCCAATAGGGACAGAAATTCGTAGCGATTGCAAATCTCATAAATCTTTATTAAATCCATCCCCTGTATTTGCATTTCTATGAGGGGATCACTCTCCTCATCGTATCTCCAATGTGTCATCCTGCATCCCGCTTCGACGATATCACGGGAAAAACTTTCCAGTATTTCAACAGCGGACGGGAAATACCTGATTTCAGCTATGGATTCGACAGGCAAGTCTAAAATAATTGGTTCTTTTGCGCTTTTCGCGGCGAGCGCGAATACAAGTGACAAAAACACCATTGCCAAAATGCCAATGCTGAGCGTTCTTATACCCCTCTGCCGTTCATTTACGGTAAATAAACCATACCATGGCGGAATGGAGCTTAGCGCCGCTTCCTGGTCGGGAATGCCGTTTCGCTTTTCAATTTCCAGCTGGAATGAGACGGGTTTATTATTTTCAAGGTCAAAACCTATCTGTTCATCATCGATGATATTGATTCCGTTACTTGTAAAGTTTTTATCACGAACCGCGATCGCCGTGTTTGTAAAAAACGCTGCCCTTTTGTTAAGAATTCTGTATTCCTCAAAAGTTTCCCTGTCCATGACAGTAACCATAATCCATTGCGAATTATTAAAAACAAGATACTGCCAGTCAAAAACGGAAGCTTCCGAGAACGCGGGATGAAGCTTTTGCAATTGTTCATAAACAAATTGGCGGACAAACTTTCTTTTAAGATCAGCCGGGGCGGTAATAAAATACACTTCATGATCTTTTCGCGGAATTATTATCTTTTTCATGGTTTACATAGCCCCAAAATCTCGATATGTTCTCCCGCGATAATACACGCCGCTTTAAGCGCGTAAAGTGTATCCCCGTTTCTTAATTCAGTTATTTCACAGCTCTCCAGCTCTTTCGCGACACTCACGTTCTTTTTCCATTCATCCATATTCCGATAGGGTTTGGCGCATTCTTTTCTGAAAGATTCCGCAATGAATTTAATTGTATGCGCCGCATAATATTCCGATGCCGCCTTTCTCCATTCATTAAAGACAGGCAAAAAAATTTGAGAAAATCCAAACAGAAACAAACTTAAAATAACCAGCGCTGTAACAACATCAATTAAACTCATAGTTCTTAATTATCTCCCCGTTTAAAAGCTCAATTTTGTGAATAATGTTTGCCTTATGTTTTTGGGCAGATTGTTTTGTCGACATTATCCGCGGTATCAGTGAAAGAGTGGTTAAGGACAGTACCATTATTAAAACCAATGCTGTGATTACAGCGTTCCCCTTGTCAGTCCCACGAATGAATTTCGGCATTTGCTTCTTCTCCTCCTGATTTTCCGTCCGCGCCGTATGACATTATTGTAAACGGTAAATTCTTTTCACCTGGATTTTTGAAAACATAATCATTTCCCCAGGGATCTTTTGGTATCCGCCTTTCAACATAGGGCCCGCTCCAGCTTGCGGGAATCGGAGATAAACTCGGCTTTTCCCACAAGGCCTCCAAACTTTGGGCTTCTGTCGGGTACTGGCCGCAATCCAAAAAGTACGATTGCAGGGCAAGCCTGAAAGTTTCAATCTGGTTTCGGCATGCGGCTATTCTGGCCTTTTCAACATACTTAACCGCCGAAAAGCCAACCGCCGCCGAAAGTATGAGAATAATTGTGATGGTGATTATTGTTTCTATAAACGTAAATCCCTCATCGTCTTTAAAAATCATAAGACGCCTCCTGCATAACTTAATATTGGTAAAATAACTGTTACCATGATGATGAGCACATAAAAACCAACCAGCACGATCACCGCCGGCTCAATGAGTTTAGCCGCAGCCTCGCGCATCCTGCTTTCCTTTCGTAAATAATAATCCCTTATGCTCCCGCTGATTTCGTTTAAGTTGCCGTTTATATCCGCAATGGAAAGCCATCCGAGTACATAAGGAGAAAAAACCCGTGTTTTTGTAAAGGCTTCCGAGAACGAGACACCCGACACTATGTCCTTTTTTATCTTTACAAGAGCGCTGCCGTATTTTGTAGACCCCAAACTCATAATGCATTGTGAAAGCGCGTCCGTCAGGGTAATGCTGCCTTTCATCAGAAAATCAAGCAGATAGAATATTCTTGATTCAGGCGAGTCATTGTTGAAAATTCTAAAATATACGGAAAAGAGAGCTCCGCCGCCCAGCATCAAAACAAGCCCGGCCAGACTAATGCCGGTCTTTGCGTCTTCCACAACATTAGTCGAGAGAAGGCCAGCTGAAATGAACAACGGCATACCCTTCAGGATGATCCCTACAGTCCCCGCGACAGCCAGAAACACTATTGCCGCCGGATATATCAATATGTTCAATAGGTTTTCTTTGGCCCGCTGCTTTCTCTGTAAATCCGATGCAATTCGTTCAAGCACCGCTTCTATACTTCCTGTTAATTCGGCGGCGGCAATCAATGTGATGTAAAGGGGCTCAAAAAACACTTTTCCTTCCCGAACGATCTTCAGACTTTCCGACAGTCCTTTTCCTTTTTTCATTATCCCAAGCAGGTAAGCGGCGCTTTCCCTGACCGGCTCCTCAATGCCTTCCCGGGCGAGTATACCCAGCGCGTCAAGAAGGCCGGTTTTGCCCCTGAGTAAAGCGAGCAGCAGCTCGGTGAAGCGTAGCGTGGCCGCAGTACTCTTCATAAGCGCCTCCCAAGCTCGCGTCTGATTTCCGTTTCGGTTGTCAATCCCGACGAGACTTTTTCTTCCGCGTCATCATAAAGCGTTCTAAAATGCGTTTCCCGCAAATACGATCGCAATTGTTCAATTACAACTCCACCGGCTATCATGTCTTGTAAAGTGAGATCGACCGGAATAAATTCGGCGATGGCGGTTCTTCCCATGTAACCTGTATTTGAACAGCGAGCACAGCCATTTGCCATACACTCGTTGCAAACTTTCCTTATTAAGCGCTGGGCAATTACCGCTTTTAATACCGCCGCTACCATGTAAGGCTGAATTCCCATGTTTTGCAGGCGATACACCGCTTCTATTGAATTATTCGTATGCAGAGTGGCGAAAACCAAATGCCCGGTTAAAGCGGCCCGAATCGCAAGCTCCGCGGTTTCTATGTCGCGAATTTCACCAATCATAATTACATCGGGATCCTGCCTGAAAATCCGGCGAAGCAAAGCATCGAAGCTCAATCCCAATTCCTCGTTCACCTGGATTTGAACGATCCCCGGAACGCGGTATTCAACCGGATCCTCAATTGAAATTATCTTTGTGCTTTTGATATCAAGTTCTTTTAGCAGGGCCGCGAGGGTGGTTGTCTTGCCGGAACCGGTTGGGCCCGTAACAAGGATCAGTCCCGACGTTACTGTGAGAATACTTTGCAGATAGCCGGAATACCTGGCGGAAAAGCCAAGGGAGTCAAGGCTGAAAGACGAGTCCGAGCGGTTTAAAAGCCGCAGTACAATTGATTCACCCCAGACAGTAGGTATGGTGGATATTCTGACATCAAGTGAATAGGAATCGGTCCTGACGTCTATGTGGCCGTCCTGGGGCCTCCGGTTTTCAAGCACGTTCAGGTTCGCAAGGATCTTTAGCCGCGCGGAAACCGCTATTGCCCGTTCCTGGCTTATTTTTTTTACGGTAACGAGCAAGCCGTCAATACGGAACCGGACCGTGCTTTCACCGCTGCCTGATTCGATATGTATATCCGAAGCCCTTTTGGAAATTGCTTCCAAAAAAATACTGTTAAGCAGATTGACAACAGGCGCGTCATCCGCTACCTGATCAATTATTGATTCGCGGCTGTCACGGATGGATTCGGATAAATGACCATCCAAAGAACCATCCTTTGACTGCTCCTCGGAAAACAACTGTGACAATTTAAGGTTGAAAGCTTCAGTATCAAGTTCCTGAAACATACATTGCCATTCGGCGTAAGCTTTCTTTACCCGTGTTTTTAGAATTGTGTCGTTTACGTTGAGCATTCCGAAAAAAATTGTTTTTTCTTCAAGGCGGATAATTATTATTCCGTTTGCGGCGCAAAACGCGGGGGTAACAGAAGGAGCTTTCATTTTCCCTCCAGATACGGTTCCACAAAGCGGGTGTAAATTGAAGCCGTCTTCAAACCGCTCACGGTGTATTCATCGTTGGCAATATCAACATGAGGTACAAGGTATATTATCATTTGCGAATTTTCGGAGGAATTGTTCTTGCTTTTGAAAAACCAGCCCAATAAGGGGATCTTTGACAACAGCGGAACCCGCTGTTCGATGATACTGGAATCGTTTTGCCGAAGCCCGCTCAATACAACCGTTTCGCCCGATCTCGCGCGAACCTGGGTTGTTAAAACCCTCTCTGATGTTGGCGGCGGATTTCCGGCGGCGGAAGATATTTCGGCTCCGCGCTTGGACACCGACGCTGTCACGGTGGTAGTAATCATTCCGTCCCCGGAAACCCAGCCTTTTATTTCGAGTACCAAACCGGAAACAATTTCCCTTGTAATACCCGAATAAGTCGGTTTACCTGTATCAGGATCTATGTTGGAATCACGATAACGGTAGGTACTGGTATTCTGAAATTTTATTTCCTGTCCCGAAAGGCCAAAGAGCGTCGTATCGGCAAATACATTTGCCTGATTGTCGGATATGGCAAGATTCAGCTTTGCCGCGAATTGATAGCCAAATATAGTTACAATGTCAAAATTTAAATTAAGCAGATTTCCCAATTGTCCTGTAACCATCGTTCTGTCGCCCGGCCGGATAAACCTTGCTTCCGCCTGGGCGTTCCAGTTTAGGTTGCTGCTTTCCTGCACCTGTATAATAAACAAATCATAGCGTATACGCGGCTGGGGCCGATCAATAATTTCCAAATCTTTAAGAAACAACTCCTTTCGCTCATCGCTTCCCAGAAAAAAGAAGGTGTTCCCGTCACCCGCGTCAACAAGATCTTCCGTTTGGGCTGTAGGCGGCAAAGATTTATATAAATCCTCGGTCTTTATAAATTTAAGCCTGATAGCTTCATGGCGTTTTGGCAAATCAATTGCCGCGATATAGCCGCGTATTTCCTCCGCCGTTTCCCTGCCGGCTAAAGCAAGGAAGGTATTGCTGCCTGACAGTGAGACGGTTTGTATGCCTGTAAAGCGGCTCTGAACAAGCGGTAAAATCTCCGCCGTTCGATGGTACAGTACTTCAAAGGACTGCCAGGTTTTCCCTTCATTTTTCAGCGAAGTAATTATTTCACTTTGCTGAAGCGGAAAAATATAAAACATATCCCCTATCTCTTTATACTCACCTCCTCCCTGTTCCAGAATTATTTTTAACGTTTCACTAAATCCTCTGCCTGAGAATTTTGTCCTTTCTATCATTTGATCCGGACGTATGAAAGAAATGTATTCCCGCCCGGCTGCCTGAAACAGCCTGTTAAGCACTTCGCCTATTCCGATGTGTTCGATGTCGACATCAAAGACGCCCGCATTTTCATTAATGTTAATTGAAGAAGCGCCGCCAAGTGAGAAGGAACCAAAAGGCAAGGCATTTGCCTTTTTAATATGTATATAGTTGTCGGTGGCCTCTACGGTATAGTCGTAGAAAGGCTTCATATACAGTTCCACCGCTTCCCGCGTGGTTCCGGTTTCCAGATGCACGGACAGGCGGGTTTCCGGAAGTATGTCTTTTAAAATGGTGGCGTTGGTTTTACGGCTCAGTTTGTCTGTCAACTGGGAAGCTGTCGCATCCAGAGAATCAAGAACGATGCCCGTATAACCGATCGAAATCTTTATTCTTGAAACGATCCAGACCTGTTCCGTTTTTTCAACAAACAGACGGCTTGTTAACAGAAATGAATCAAACGCCTGTTCAAAACTTGCGCCGTTATATTGAAAACTTGCTGTCCCGGTTACCGTATCATCGCCAATAATGGAAATACCGGCGTAAGAGGAAAACGCGTATAGAATTTCCCGAATCTGCTGATCGACAAAATCAAAGCTAATGAGCTGGCTTTTCCTTGTTTGCCCGTGCAAAGCAAGGCATGAAAAAGCAAAAAGAATTATCGTCAGCTTTATGCGCCTCATGCCTATATACTGCACGGGGATGCATGGCGCTTCGATTTTTTAAAAAAAATTTTGAAAATTTTGAGCTTATTTTTAAATAACAATTTAGACTTTCCAGACTACTAGCCGAATGGATGCCAGGGCGCTTCTACCTTATTCAAATATAACCGCAAATCCCAATTGGTTAAAATATGGCATAGAACGAAACTGACCGTATGGGTTTATACCTGTATAGTAGCGAATTCCCATCCCTATTTTAGAAAAATAATTATTTTTTTTATTATCAAATCTTATTCCTGCGAAGAAATTAAAACAGTTTACGAGATTGGTTTCATTATATGTAATATAACTTGTTGCTTCTGAATATGAAAATGGGTACTTATACCGTTCACTTAAACGATACTCGATCGAAGCAATTATCTGAAACCACTGCCAAAAAAGCGATGATTGAAACTGATACTGTATATATAATTCGAACGGGACTTGGCTACGTTCAACCAAGTCGGCCTGTGCTTCTGTCTCATATACTTTATACCAACCTCTTTTAAAATTGTGTAATAATAAAAAACCAAATTTAAAACCATGATTAAGACGGGTATAGCCATCAGGGTCGTTTAAAATAAATATTAATTCCGCATAATTGGACGCGACATCAATTCTTGTTATAGGCAAATTCAAGTCTTTTCTGAGAATTGCAAGCTCGTCGCCTATATGCGTGGATTCATGTTTGAAAAATGAAAATTTTACAGCCCAGTTATAAATACTGAAATATGGAAGGTCCAGTAAGGGTGAATTTAGACGATAAATAAAGCCGGTTTCAATCATGCCAAACCGGTAAGATGTATTAATAACTGCATCTGTTTGTATTCCATCTCCGTCAAATCTATCAAGCCACAAATCCACCATAAAAGGTAATGTGAAACTTAAACCGAATTTTCCATCTGAAAAATTATCTGACCATATCGGAATGTCCACACCCAAATTTGTAAAAACAAACGGGCGAAAACTTTTATTTACGCCTGCCCAATCATAATCTGGGCTGCCTGTCGCATAGGCTATCTCGGCACGAATTAATGTTGAACGCATATCCGCCCAAAAAGGTTTGCCAAAAGAAGCGGGTTTCACAAATCCCTGCCATAAAACGTCATTTGTCTCCTGAGCCATACAAAAGTTACTTGATAAGATTAACAAAATGCAGCTTGAAAAAAGTAATTTTTTATTAAGCATAATGTTCCTTCTATGTGGTATAGTAGTATACAAAGAGGAGAATGTTAAGATTAAATTAAAACTCCGTGACCCCCGCGGTAAAATATTCTTTCAAGATAGCCTCTATCGGCAGCTATGATCTTATGCTGTTTTTCCTGCTTTACCACGAGTTGCCGAAAGGCACCTGCACTCTGACGCTTGTATAACCCAGCACATCAAGATTCAGGCTGGGCGATATAATAAACCCACCGGGGCCTTTAACCGCGTATTTCCAGCCAACGCCGATTGTAAATATGCCACCCATGCCCTTATATCTATTTTTTATTGTGAATGCCGATTCGCCATATCCTATGCCGATATCTGTCCATATGGGCAGACCCGGCGTTTTGTCCTCTCATTGGGAAAATAAGACCATACACCCAGCGACAGTTCAAGGAGAAAAATAGTGGGAAATGGTAACGCTTGAGGGACAGGCACCATACGCGTCAACTAAGTACTATTGCGAAAAAATCTGTAAAATGCCCGCGACAACGCTGCCAAGCGCCATTAATGGAATGAACGGGATTTTGCGCCGCCCGGAGGCAAGAATGTAAACAATTCCGGCGATGCAGGCGCAGAACATCGCCACGTACCAAAGCCAGGGCCCCAACACCAGGCCGATGAGAGAGGCATACCAAACATCGGCGAGCCCCAGCTTTTTACCTGAAATTATAAAGGCAAGAAGAAAGATGATAAGTCCAAGCAAAGCGCCCGCAAGCATAATGACAGCCGACTGTGAATTCGGGGACAGCAGGCAAAGAACAAAAAAAACCGGAAAAGCAAAAACGAAGGCAATTCGCGGAACCATTCCGGTTTTGACATCTGATAAAGCAATCACAAACGAGAATACAGAAAAAACTATTTTTACTACAAGTCCTGAAATCATCATATAAAAACTCCTTTTAAATCCTTTACTGCACGCAAATGAAAATTTATTCTGCTTTTCGAAATAATTAATGACATTTGTCATATAAATCCTGCCGAAACCGTCAAATGGATTCGTATACCTTATGCCAAGCGAAAACTTCGCAATTGAGTTTTGCGATTCCTGGCAGGAGAAAAATAATGAGGGGAAAAAATAAATATGTGTCCTTTACAGTATTATTGTTATTATCACTTATCTTACCAATAAAAATAACAGCGTCAGTTGATATGGGCCGCGATGTCCAACCTGATACTGATGGATACAAAAGTGGTTTTGATGAAATTGCTATTCTATTTTCTGGGGGGGCGGGGTCGATGAAGGATATTCCTGATGGTGGCCCTGGCTCTGGCGGTGGCAGTAGCTCTGGTAGCGGCAACAGCTCCGGAAACGGCAGTTCTGGTAGCAGTGGTTCTGGAGGTGGTAGCGGCAGTAGCTCTGGAAGCAGCAGTTCTGGTAACAGCGGCTCAGGCTCCGGAAACAGCGGTTCTGGTAGTAGTGGCTCCGGAGGTGGTAGTACCGGCTCTGACAACAGTAGCTCTGGTAGCGGCACTGGTAGCAGTGGCTCCGGAGGTGGTAGTACCGACTCTGACAACAGTAGCTCTGGTAGCGGCACTGGCTCCGGAAACAGCAGTTCTGGTAGCGCTAGTTCCGGAGTTGATAGCAGCTCTGGAACTGGCAGCGGTAACAACTCTGAAGTTGGTAGCAACCCTGACAGTGGCAACAATACTGTAGGTGGCGAAAACCCTGTAAACGGCAACAATCCTACAGGCGGTAACAACACTACAAATGACAGCAACCCTACAGGCGGTGGCGGAGAGAACTCTAATGGCAGCGGTGGTGAGGGAAATACCAACCCTCAAACACAGCAACCAGAAACGGTAGACTCTATAGTGCAAGATACAATAGGTGAAGTGGAAGAACTAGTAAATAATGCAGAAGGACTAGGCGAGGCCGTGAGCAGTGCAGTCGCCAGCGCTTTAGCCGAGGCAAAGACAGTTGACACACAAGGTAGAAATACAAACATAAGTCAAAAAGATAAATTGGGAAACTCTGCAATTCCGGGAGATCCTGTACTCGCGACTACAGGAAGTTTTATTTTCGAGGTTGAGGATTTTGAAATAACAGGCAGTAGCTTTGGAATTAAAAGTAAATATATAAGCGAAGAAAAAATAATTGGAAGCATAGGGAAAGGCTGGCTGTTATCATTAGACAGCAGGATTATGCGCGGGATGACAATAGTAAATACTTCAGGAATTAGTTCGCTGCTAAGCAGTATATCGCAATGTGCCAGTGAGCTTCGCAAGAAAGCCGAAGATTTGCAGAGCAAAACAGCGGATATGAACGACAAAACAAAAGAAGCCGCACTAGCGGCATACAATGAAATGATGGAAATGGCAAGTAAGATAGACGGCATATACCAGGCGGCAAGCAGTAACCTGGCAGCATTGGAAGAAATGAATTCCAGGGGGCAAAAACTTGCGGCGCTAAACAAGTTCAGTAAATTCCGCGGCAGTTCCGTCAACTATGAAAGATTTGGGAACGAATATCTGCTGCTTATAGACGAAAATGGGATACCGTGCGTTTTTGCGCCCGCTGGAAGCGGGACATGGATTCCAATAAGTACCCCTGAATGTCTTTATGAAAAGATCACCAGCGTCAACGGCGGCGGCGCTGACAGCATGGCGGGGTTTGTACTTACCGAGCGCGGCGGACGCAGGAAGCATTACGACGGAAACGGAATGTTGATTGGGGTAACAGAGCTAAACGGGGATCATGTGGAAATTACCCGCAACGCAAACGGGAAGCCTATAAAAATCCGCGGTCCTCACGGTAACGAATGGGCAATTGAATATAGCGAAGAATTTATCAGCGCAATAAACGGACCTGAAAAAACAAAAATACTGTACGGGTATAGCGGAGATAATCTTGTGTCCGTACAGGACAAGGAAGGGGACACAGGAAAATACAATTATAGCAACGATAGGCTGAAGGAAATAGTGAAGCCTGATGGGAGCGCTATAAAGCTTGAATACGGTTATACCGGTTCCGACGGCGTACAGCTTGTAACAACCACAACCCACGAGGAAGGGGCAAGCGAAAGGTTTGATTACAACCCATCACAAAAAGTAACTACATACACAAACTACTCCGGGGTAATTACACGGTACTGGTATGATGATAAACACCGGACAGTTAGGGAAGAACACAGCGATGGCAGGGTTAAAACTTTTGCCTACAACGGAGCCGGCTTATTGGAGCGGGAGACGCTAAACAGTTTTGAGATACGTTACAGCTACGACGGGCGAGGCAATGTTTCAGAAAAGCAATACGCGGATGGGAAAAGGGAAAGCTGGCAGTGGAGCGGCAACGACCAACTGTTAAGATATTCAGACCGCGACAATGTTGTGACAGAGTTTAGCTATGACAGCCAGTGGAACTGCATAGAAGCCAGGCGGGGCGGGCAGGTGATTTACACAGCCAGGTATGATCAACAAAACAGGCTTATAGCAAGCCGCGAGGGAAATCATTCAGAGACAAGATACGAATATGACAACCGCAATTTTATAAGCTCAGGGAGCATCTCGATAAACGGCAAAGAGATAAAAGAAGAGTGGAAACATGACGCATTCGGTCGCGTATTAAAATACACAGACGGCCTTGGACGGGTTTGGGAATATACTTACCTTGCCAGGGAAACCATTGAAAAAACGCCATTGGGACTGGAAAGGCGGTATGAATACAACAACCGCAAAGATTTGGTGCGTATTGTTGAAAAGGATCTGGTTACCGGCGAAGAGAGGGAAAGAAAATACGTTTATGACAGGCGGCATTTGTTGACTGAAGAAACAGACGGTTCAGGTAACATAATTAAGTTTGTGTATCGGGAAGACGGGGAGTTAATAAAAAAAGAGCTGGGCCCATGGTATTTTGAATACAGATATGAAGCCGGAGGAAGAATCAGCACGGTAACAAGAGGGAAGACAGGAACGAACAGGAAGTACACAGAAAATTACGATTACCGGTGGCAGGGCTGGAACGAAGAGCGGACTGTAACGGTAAGCGGAGCCGGGACAACGGCATACCAATTGGATCCCTGGGGCCGGGTTACAGCACTAACGAATGCAGTAGGTGAAAGTTCTACGCGGATGCTAAACGGCGCCGGGAATGTATTGCGAGAGCAGGGGGCAGCCGGTGGTTTTTACGAATACCGCTACGACTCGTTCGGTCGGCCTTATCAGGCAAGCCGCGAAGGCGAACAGGCTGTTCAGGTAATTTATAACCTTGACGGGAGCGTAGCAGAAAAAACCGACAGGGTAGGAAATGTTACGCGCTATTCCTATGACGGCAGGGGCTTGCTTGTCAGAGAGACAACGGCTCTGGGAGAGCAGCGGTACTATTATGATGACGCAGGCAGGTTGACGCGGCGGGAGACCGTTAGCCGAAATAGCGGTCTATACCGCAAGGATTGGAATTACAACGACTCCCGGCGGACTGTAACGATAACAGCCGGAGGAACATATTCAGAGACTCTGTATCTTAACGCATGGGGAGAAGTAATAAAACAGGCGGACGGAGAAGGAAACGAAAGGCAGTATGCGTATGACAAAGCAGGAAAACTTGTTAAGGCGATTGACGGGTATGGCAGGACAACTTCATACACATACAATGAGCTTGGAAAAGCGGCCAAAGTAACTTTTACTGACAACACAACAGAACGCTACGAATACGACCACATGGGAAACCTACAGGAAATCCGCGACGCCCTTGGAGTATCCTGGGCAGGAGAATACGACCAGGCCGGGCGCTTGTCCAAAGAGACAGGGCGGCCCGGAATAGACAAGGAATACAAGTACGACGCCATAGGCCGCATAGTTGAAGTGAAAAGCGGCGGGGAAGTTGTAGAGCGCTACAGTTACTCAAACCGCGGACGCGAAATAGTATTTACGGACGGAGCTGGAAAAAATTTTAGCCAGCAGAAGAACGCCTTTGCCGAGTTTACCGGCGAAACAAACCGGCTGAAAGACAGCCAAAGCTATAAATATGACGTTGAAGGGAGGCCGGTATCACTTACCTCGTATTCAGGGAAACAAACCAGAATTGAATACCTTGATAACGAAGGGAAAACAATCACCACTTACAGCGACGGGAAACAAAGTATCATTGAGCGGGACATGCTGGGAAATATAATACGGGCGACAAACGAGACAGGAACGATAAGGTACAAGTACGACGCAGGAGGGAAACTAATAGAGCAAAGCGACGAAGGCGCGGGGGAAATAACCCGCTACACCTATGACAAGGCAGGAAGGCGTATCAGGATGCAAAGCGGCAACAGAGACATAATTTACAGATACGGAAAGAACAGTGAACTCCTGAGGGTAACCGATAACAGCCAGCGGCTGGAAGTGAGCTATGAATACGACAACATGGGCAGGGAAATCAGGCGGGTATACGGAAACGGTGTACGGCAGGAGACATTCTACGACCAGATTGGCAGAACCGTTCTGATAAGGGAAACAGACTCCAGGGGCGGCTTGCTTCGCGCCGAAGGTTATGTTTACGATGAAAAGGGCAGAAGGAGCCACAGCGTGGACGAGGAAGGGCGCGTAACGAAATACGAATACGACAGACAGTCACGGCTATCAACAGTGCTTTACCCCTGGACAAAAGAAAAGGCTGAGGCTGACCGTAAGGAAGCAGAGGAAGCAGGTTTATACTTCACCCAGGACAAAGGCAACGGAGAGCGTTACAACCTTAGCATGGCGGAGCAAACAGCGTTACGCGAAATCCTAAACAGGGCAGGCCCCATGCGCGGGAACGCCGTAGCAGGCAGTCAGATGATGTGGCGGGAATCGTATACTTACGACAAGAACGGGAACCGCGCAAGCAAGACAATTCCATGGGGCACAATCAAATATGTGTACGATGCCGAAAACCGGCTGGTTAAGAAAGGCGACATTGTTTATACTAACGACAAGGATGGCAACACCCTAAGTGAAAAGGGCCTTAGGTATGAGGCCGCATATCAATACAACGGGCAGAACCGCATGGTAAATTCCGTTGTAACAAGCCATGTGGAAAAGACCCACGTTGTGAATAATTACGCCTATGACGCGTTAGGTAGAAGGACGATTACCGAAAACGTTACCGGGCAAACCCTTCGCACACTGTACGACGGCAAGGGGTTTGAGGCGATAAGGGAAGGAGAAACCTTCCGGGACGGGAGTTTCACAACCAGGTACGCGCCTTCTGAGGCCGCCGCAAACACGCTATCAAACCAGGCCACCGGGGAGAGGTACCGCTGGGTAGGCGACAATGAAGACACAAGGACAAGGAATGCCAGTGATGAGTACACAGTCCAAAGCAGCCGTTACAACGGGCGCGGTATTACGCTTTACGGTAACGGAGAGGCAGTGGCAATGAGCTACAGTTCCGGCGGTGGAAGCCGTTTGATGTACATGGGCAAGGACGTTATGGGAAGTGTGAGAAGCGTGACGGTAGACACAGGGACGCTCGAAGGCCGCTACGAATACGACGCATTCGGCCAGCCGTACAAGGGAGACTTAACGGGCGGGATGAACCTTGGCTACACGGGCAAGCCTTATGACAGCGCCACCGGGCTTTACAACTACGGCTACCGAGACTACAAGCCGCAGGCGGCCAGGTTTACGACGATAGACCCAATACGGGACGGAAGCAACTGGTACGCTTATGTGAATAACGACCCGGTGAACTGGAGGGATTTGTGGGGGCTGATTACGGTTGATTTGCGTTTATCAGTTGGAACGATTAATGGTAAAGACGAAGCAAAAAATGAAGATCGCACTGAGTGGATGGATGTAAGACAAAAGATGGCTGATCTTGCGACAAATAATAAAGATCGCACTGAATGGATGACTGAAGGGGCTAGAAATATTCCAGAGGTAGGCAATTTTTTAGCAGGTACATATAAATGTAATCAGTATGTTTACGAGATGGCAATTGAAGCTGGCGCAAAGCCGGGAGTTCTTCAAAATGCAGGGAGTTGGGGTAATAAAGATAATGATATTCCTGGATGGAGGGTTTTGGATAATAATGAAACTCCACGCCCCGGTGATGTTGTTGCTATTACAAACCCTCCCGGTTCTCTAGCTTCAGGTCATATGGGCATTGTTGTAAGTGAAGGACAAACTTCCAATACATGGGATAAAGGAATTATAAGAACAAATGATTTTGGTTTTAGAGACGAGGATAAAAATGCCATATTTAGAAGGTGGGAAGGCAATGAGTAATCAAAAGAAGTATTTTTTTCTATTAAGTATAATTTTAGTTTTTTTATCATCTTGTGTTAAGAAAGATGGTCTACGCGCAGAAGAAGCTCAGAAAGAGTTGATAGAGATGTCAATGACAAATCTCGCAGATGAGAATTATTTAAGCAAGCGTAATGAGTTATTGGAACTAATAAAAGAAGTTCCTTATCCAGATGAACCAGAACAATGGATTCATTGGTATTTAAAGCAAACAGAATCGTTCTTATTATTAGAGGAATATTCTGATGAATTACTGGATTATGCTCTTGACTTTTTCCAAGATGAAACTCTAACAGATAGTGAAAAAAGTGTTATTGCATATGTTTTACTAGGTGTAGATTTTGAAAAATACAAGTATTTTCTACGGGATTTAGTATTATGTCTTTTAAATGGCGGAAATGTGGACAGCTTTCTAGTTGGTTTTTCTATTTATCCAGGAAATCCCGATTTAGGAATAAGAGGAAATTTTGAAGATCCGGTTATTAAAGAGGCAGTGGAAGCGTATAAACGATTTAGACTTGAAAATCCTATTCCTAGTATTGCCCCGCCTCGACGGTAGCGACAATAACAATTTGGAGGATACGACGCATTGGGTTGGCGTGAATAGTGGACAGTACTTTGTAAAGACTAGAGCTTTAGATAATTGTCGAGTAAAGTCCAAACATAAAACGAGGGCGGCAATAGATCTTGTACGACCAGATTGGAAGGATTATTCTGATAAGGGCGGGTAACCAAATATTCTTTATGAATAAGGGTGGAACAATTATGATTCGGAATAATAAGTTGTGGTTTGTATTTTTATTTGTGATGCTGGCAAGCGGATGCGAGAAAAAACTTAATACTCCTATTAAAGATCAACAGGATGTTTTTTCATCAGAAATTTCTGAAACATACGAAATAGCTGAACAGAAAAATACTGTGCATGATGATTCTGTCGATAAAACAACTGTTAATGATCAATTAACATCTGGAGAAAAAACAGTGTTCTTTGATTATTCTGAAATATCCATATCTGATTTCCTATCAGAATATTTTCAGGATAATGAGTATATAATATTGGATGAGCCTCTTGACGTAAATTACCGTAAAATATATTTTGCGGTTCATTATATAATGGAAGCACCAGAGATATTTGATATTGCAGTAGGCTTTGAAATTCTTAATGAAGCTGCAATCCCATATTTATTTATTAGGGACAACCAATTCATCGATAGAAGTAACACTGTTTTTAAGGATTTTTCAAAAGGCTATGACGGTATTTATGGTTTTAATTTTCTTTATTCTTATCCAAAAGTGGAAGGATATACTCCTGGATTAGTTATCGAAACATATTTTGACAGTGGGAAAGGATAGCCGATTCATTTACACTAATGTGGAATGAGGAAGCAATGACTTTTGAAGGTATTAAACGTGACAATCCATTGTGGCGTCCAGGGTTGTAATTATGATAAGGGTTATACTAAAAGTGGGTATGTATGCTACTATGGGGCAAACTCAATATTTAGTTTACAAGAAAGCAGGCGAAAACCTTTGGTATTCCCTTATGCTTTCAACGTTGCAACGGGCAAATATGACATTCAAAAGGATACGGATAAGTATCAGGCAATAGTTGACGTAAGATCCTTAACACAGTTAATTGCGATAGTTCAAAACGCTATTAGCAAAATGTTGCGTTAAAGGATTTTCTTAATATAACAGTGCTTTGCATAGTTATATTATTTGCCACAGTTGTCGACTTCAATCCAGTGGGTAGCGGAATATGCCGCATGACAATACAAGGAGAAGAAAAGTAAATGAAAACCTGCTTTTTATTCTTAGCGGCAATTATTCTTTGCACAAATTGCCATAGACGCGAAGTCGCCATTGCTCATGAAAACGCTGAAAACTTTAGCCCAATAGCAGTCGAGGCTTCTGCGGATGCAGACGATATAATAAGCCAGCCAGTACGGGACATAACAATCCAGCCAGTGCAGATGGAAGGAAAAACGATACAAGAAACTATCGAAAACTATACCTTTCCACGTACTCTACCAGTTGATCAAGGGATATATGCATTTCAAATCGAGGGGAACTTTACTGGCTCCGGCAACAGGGAAATTATCGCTTTTTACAGAAATAAATACAGCGATTATATTTATGGATTCAGCGATTCTATAGACGCCGCTTTTTGTTTTGTATGCGATTCGGTTGAAGAAAAAATCGAATATGTATATTACATATACTATATAACAGTCGCGTTTGACGAAAGGAATGATGTGGATACCGGTCTTGTTGAGCTCACAAACCTTGGAAGGACGATAACATATAAAGATCGGATAATAGGCCGTGTCGGCGATTTCAATGGGAACGGCAGGGAAGAATTATACTTGTATGCAAAATCGGGAAGGAACATTGAGCCAGGTTTCTTCGAATTCAACGGAACGGATTTTGAAGAAATAATTAGGCTGGAGTCGCCTGATAGTGCCCCTATTATAAGCATTGACCCAATAGAAAAAGCTATAACCTTAAGCATAAGAAACTATCGTGATGGTCAGGATATAAACTTGATTGAGAATATAAACTCATATAGATGGGATAATACCGTCCATCAATACGTAGAATTCATCAGCGAAACCAAGAATTATAGGTGGAACAGGACTATCAGGGAGTATGAGGAGATAAAGTAATTGATTCAACCGACCACAATATATTTCCAACTACAATCCCAAATAATAACATTGAACTGCTCATCTCAACTAAATGCGCCAATCTTACCACGTCCGGAAATAGCGCATTGGGAATTATTAATTGAATAGCCGTACACAAGTATAGTAAGCATACGCTTATTATAAAAATAATTTTGTTCTTGCTTAACATATTTCTTATGGGAATAATTGCCACACCAAATAATATTCCACGAATTATTTGAAAGGGAAATATTATCGGGGTTGTCTTAAAATTATTAACCGTTTGTCCCCAGAAACTGAGTTTTTCCGGCGACCCTGAATAAAAAACGCGCAGTTCTTCAAATTGCCATGCCACAAAATATCCAAAGACCATATAAACGAATAAATAAATTACTCCGATTACGCCCAGCCTAATCAGGATGGTTTTTGTGTTAATTTTATTATTTTCGAATACAGAGTCCTTGTTTTGGAAAAACTTAATCAATAACGGTACAACTGCCAATACGGGAAATAAACCGATTAATGTAACGAATATGATGTCTAATTTTTGGAAAGCGGGAAAAGCGGAGCCAAAGAACATTGTCTCTATCTGCATCATAAACGATTGAATGAAAAACACAACAAAAACTATGTTAATGAACAGTTTTATTCCGTTCCAATGTGTGTTTCGTATTATAAAAAAAACCGTAAAACAAACCCATGCGGCGAATACCAGTATAAACAAAATTCCAGAGGAGTTTCCGGTAGTTGCCAGTTCCTTAAAGCCCTGTGAAAAAGGCATAAGGGCATTTGCCGCAATAAAAACTATTGCATACACAATTATGCACAGTACTAACTTAAATAATGTTTTAATCACCTAATGTCCCCTTATACCTTGATATAATAAGGATAGTTTAAAATGCTCAGTCCACCAATGAAACTTAAGTCTTGAAAATGGCAACTTGGGCATAATTTTCGGCAGGTCAGTAAAGATAGACTTGAGTCAACGCGGCAGATAACTTAAAATCTGAAATGTGAAAGTTACCATCAACACTGATGAACGGTATAAAGAGACCGAAATTACAGTCAACTGTAACCGTATGAGTGATGATATTGATAAATTACTTGCCGCCATACGATTGTTGGACATGAAATTGACAGGACGTAAAGACGGGCGGCAGCACATACTTGAAGCCTCAGATGTAATATATATTGAAAGTGTTGAAAAACATATCTTTCTTTACACATCAAATGGCGTATATGAGAGTTCGTTAAAATTATATGAACTTGAGACAAAACTCGCTGACCGTGATTTTATACGCGCAAGTAAAAACAGCCTTTTCAATATAAGCCATATACAGGCAATTGAACCTGATTTTGATCGCAGGCTTATTTTAACGATGACAGGGGAAATAAAACTGATAGTATCGCGGCAGTATGCCGCGGCGGTAAAAGAAAAATTGGAGGCTTATTATGATTAAAAAAAAATATAGAGCCGCGCTTGTAACAGAATTTGTCAGAATGTTTGGAGCTATTTTTTCATTGTCAATAATTGCTATAACCATTGCGGGAATATTGATTGGGCTTTACGATCAAGAGATGCATGATGTGTCAACTTTGTTTGCGCTTGGCAGCGGATTACAGTACAGCACCATTCTGCAAATAGCTGGTTTTGCTTTGATAATTGCTTTTTTCGCAGTATTGTTGTTTTCTGAACACTTACAAATAAAAACACAATTTATATTCCGTGGCTTTTTATTATTGCTCTTAACTCTGGTTACAACTTCAATTTTCGCGCTAATCTTCAACTGGTTTCCGTCGAATGATATTCGGGCGTGGCTTGGTTTTATATTCAGTACCATAGGTAGCTTCGCTCTCTCCTCTGCCTTGACGTTGTTAAAGCTGAAGCTGGAGGGCAAAAAGTATACCAAATTATTGGAAGACTATAAGGTACGGCATAATAATCTAACATGACATAGGTTGCATTCCTTTTTTTATTATGCTATATTGAATAACCAACATTAATCTAATTTATCAAAATTACGGAGGGTAGAAATGGCAACAATGAAAGCGTCAGAGGCGATTATTAAGATCCTTGAAATAGAAGGTATCACGGCGGCCTTCGGTATCCCTGGGGCCGGTATCAACGGCCTGTATAAATACCTGGGGCAAAGCAAGGTTATCAGGCATTTCTGCCACCGTCATGAAGAAGCAGCGGTTCACGCCGCGGGCGGTTACTTCCGGGCCAGCGGGCAAATCGCGGTGGCGATTTGCACATCCGGCCCGGGCGCTACCAATTTCGTTACCGGCGTCTATTCCTGCAACATAGACAGTATCCCGGTAATTGCCATTACAGGACAGGCCGTATGCGCCCAATTGGGTAAAGACGCCTTTCAATGCGTGGACATCGCTAAGATCTGCGAGCCGGTAGCAAAAAAGACCTACTGCGTTACCGATCCCAAAAAAGTTGTGGAAACATTTAACGAAGCGTTTTACCTTGCAAGGGAAGGCAAACCTGGGGCCATCGTACTCGATCTTCCCCTGGATGTACAAAACGCCGATATAGAATTTGATCCTGCCTCATACAAGAGCCGCTCCGTTGCGGCGCCTGAGCCTGCCGCCGCCGACATTGCTAAAGCCGTTAAAATGATCGGCGAAGCCAAAAACCCGGCCCTGCTTTTGGGCGGCGGGGTCATCCTCGCCGATGCCGCGAAAGAGGCGGTTGAACTTGCGGAAATTTTAAAGACGCCGGTTATTTGTACCTATATGGCAAAAGGGGCCATTCCCGAGGAGCATCCCCTCAACGCGGGACACGCCGGTATTCAGGTAGGCCAGCCCATCGGGAACAAGGTTTTTGTGGATTCCGACCTTATCCTTGGAATAGGCTGCCGCTTTACCGACCGCCATACCGGCGCGATTAATGTGTACCGTGGAAACCGCAAATTCATCCATATAAATATCGAGCCAAAGGAAATAGGAAAAATCTTCCCCGCCGATCTTGGCATAGTCGCCGATGCGAAGAAAGCCATCCTGGCCCTGATTGCCGAAGCTAAAAAAACAGGAACAAGCGCCAGCCATGCGGATGTCGCTAAACTGCCTGCCCTGCGCAAAGAGCTGGCCAGAAAAACCGACTATGACAAGAAACCGATTGTTCCCCACCGTGTTTTCCAGGAACTTAACAACTACTTTGGCGATAATGCCATTTTCACAACAGGCTGCGGCATTACCCAGATCTGGTCGGGCCAGCTTCAGAAGATCAACAAGGTACGAAATTACCTGCCGTCCGGAGGCGCAGGCTGCCTGGGCTACGATATTCCGGCGGCCTTTGGAGCGGCAATCGCGACAGGCGCGCAGGCTGTGGCTGTCATGGGGGATTTTGGCTTCACCTTCCATGTGCAGGAATTGGGAGTCTGCGCCAAGTACAAAATTCCGGTTATCGTTGTAATCGTGAACAACGCCTATCTGGGACTAATTCGCCAAAACCAGAAGTACGCCTATGGATACGAATGTGACGTCGCGATGGAAGAGAATCAGGGGCTCATAGATTATGTAAAAGTAGCCGAAGGCTTTGCCTGCTACGGGGAAAGGGTTTTCGAACCCAGCGAGATTGGAGCGGCCTTAAAACGCGCCGAAGCTTCCGGCAAGCCCGCCGTAATCGACATAGTCTGCGATCCCGTTGTTGACTGCTCAATGGGTACCGCAGTGGATAATTGCAGAGAATTTGTATATTAAAGGAGAACTATTTTGAAAGAATCAATCCATAAATACTTTAAGGTTGGGTTAATTAGCTTTATGGCTTACCCTTCCACACTTAGAGGAGAAGATCCAAACGGGCTTGAGGTGATCAAAAAGGTCGCGAGGGATGACTATTTTGACGCAATCGAGATCACCTGGACAAAGGACTCAGGCCAGCGCGCTGAAATTAAAAAGCTCCTTGAGGTATCCCACTTGACGGTTTGCTATGGCGCGCAGCCAAGGCTTTTAACAACCGGCATGAACGCCAATCATCTGGATGAAGCCGAGCGAAAAAAAGCCGAAGCCACCCTGATAGAAGCCATCAACGAGGCTGAATTCATGGGGGCCAAAGGCATCGCTTTCCTTTCAGGAAAATGGGCAGCGGAAACCAAGGAACAATCCTATGCCCAGCTCTTAAAAACCACACGCAATCTCTGCGATTACGCAAAGCCAAAAGGAATGAACATCGTCCTGGAAGTTTTCGACTTCGACATCGCCAAAGCTTCCATTATCGGTCCCGCTCCGCTGGCAGCCCGCTTCGCCGCCGATATGCGTACCAGCCATAATAACTTTGGGTTAATGATAGACCTCTCCCACATCCCCATGACCTATGAGACGCCGGAATTCGTAGTCCGCACCCTCAAGCCCTATATAGTCCATTTCCATGTTGGAAACACTGTGTGCAGGGATCCCAAGGCGGAAGGGTACGGAGACGAACACCAGCGTTTTGGTTTCCCCAACAGCTCTAACGACACAGCCCAGGTACTCGAATACCTGCGCGTACTTAAAAATGAAGGGTTCTTTAACGCGGAAAATCCCTATGTGTTCTCCTTTGAGGTAAAACCCTTCAAGGATGAAGATCCGGACACAGTGGTCGCGAACGCCAAGAGGGTACTCAACCGCGCCTGGGCGTTACTGGAGGATTAAGTGAAGATCGTAGTATTGGATGGTTATACCGAGAACCCCGGTGACTTAAGCTGGGAAGGGCTCGAAAAATTCGGCGAACTTAAGGTCTATGACAGGACTTCTTTAACAGACCCCAAAGAATCCATCGCTAGAATCGGAGACGCGGAAGCGGTGTTTACAAATAAGACCCCGCTAACGGCTGAAGTCTTCAACGCCTGTCCTTCGATAAAATTCGTCGGCGTGCTTGCAACGGGTTACAATGTAGTGGATGTGAATACCGCCAAGGCAAAAGGCATCCCTGTCTGCAACATTCCCACCTATGGAACCGCGGCTGTGGGCCAATTTGCCATCGCCCTGCTTCTGGAAATCTGCCACCACATCGGACATCACAGCAAGGCAGTCCACGAAGGCAGGTGGGAAAACAACGTGGACTGGTGTTTTTGGGACTTCCCCCTTATTGAACTCGCCGGCAAAACCATCGGCATCATCGGCTTTGGCCGCATCGGGCAGACAACCGGCGCGGTAGCAAAAGCCCTGGGCATGAAGGTCATTGCCTTTGACAGTGTCGTCACTGACAGCGGCAAGCAGATCGCGGAATACGTCAGCCTTGACAAGCTGCTCGCCGAGTCCGATGTAATCGCGCTCCACTGCCCCCTGTTCCCCGAAACCCAGGGCATCATCAACAAGGCCAACATCGCAAAGATGAAAGACGGCGTAATCATTCTGAATAACTCACGCGGGCCCTTGGTGGTGGAACAAGACTTGGCCGATGCCCTTAACAGCGGCAAGGTATACGCGGCGGGCCTGGATGTCGTTTCCTCGGAACCAATCAAGGGAAACAATCCTTTGCTCAAAGCGAAGAACTGTTTTATAACCCCTCACATTTCCTGGGCGCCAAAGGAAAGCCGCCAGAGACTAATGGATATAGCCGTGGGTAACTTGGCCGCTTTTGTTAAGGGCAGTCCAATAAACGTAGTAAACAAGTAAGGATTTGTCATGGAATATGTAAACTGGTCAGAAAAAAAGATACCTATTGCCGGCAGTTATGATCTTTTTATTGCCGGCGGTGGATGCGCCGGATCAGGCGCGGCCATTGCGGCAGGCCGCTCGGGAATTAAAACCTTTGCGGCTGAACGGATGTTCGCGTTAGGCGGGACAATGACCTGCGCCCTGATGAGCAAAATCGCCATCTCCTCATCCAATCATGGAATTGCCGAAGAGCTGATCAAACGCCTGGATGCCTATCAAAAATCTAATTTCCTTGCTTCGCGTCATGAGGTTCCGGTTGATCCTGAACTATGCAAGTGGATGCTGGACAGGATGGTTATTGATGAGGCGGGAACGGAAGTTCGATTCGGGACAACAATTTGTGATGTAATTGCCAATAACCGCAAGATTGAATACGTGATCATAGACAGCATCAACGGTTTTCAGGCTGTTAAAGCGGACTATTTTGCCGATTGTACCGGCGATGGCCAGTTGAGTTTTAAGGCGGGGGCTTCCTACATGGTCGGCAACGACGAGGGTTACGGCTCGTCTCCCTCGCTCCTGTTCCGCATTGCCAATGTGGACATAGAAAAACTCATCTCCGATATGGAAGCCCATCCGGAAACCTACGCTTCGGAACGCAATACCTACTCCAACCATAAAATAAGCCCAAGCAAAAACAGGGAAAATATTGCCAATGATAAATACGCCCACTTTGCCGACTTTGTTTCCCTCATTCGACAGAAGGTAAAGGAGAACCCCGGGTTTCTGACAGAGTGGGAACTTGAAAAGATCCTTCAGCGGGGAATCATCTTCATGAACCAGCCCAAGGGAACCCATGTAATGGTAAACTCAACCAGGATTCCCTATTTTAAAGGCAACGACAGCAAAGAGCTTACCGACGCTATGGTATCCGGAAGAAAACAGATAGAAGCGACGTTCCGTTTCATGAAAGCGTTTATTCCTGGGTTTGAAAAAGCCTTTATTATGGACACCGCAAGCATGTTGGGTATCCGCGAGTCGAGACGGATTACAGGCGATTATGTCTTTACCGACGAGGATGTGAACAGTTGCCGCAAATTTGATGACGGGGTGGTGAGTAATTTTGGCGGCGTGGAAATTCACGCGGCCAACGGGCAGGGCACAAAGATTAACGAGCTGGGAAAGAACGATTTTTATCATGTTCCATACAGGAGCATTATCGCGAAAGATTTTGACAACCTGTATGTGGCCGGCCGCTGTTTCAGCGCCAATCACGCCGCCCTTTCGGCGGCCCGGAACATCGCCTATTGTATGGCGCTGGGACAGGCCGTGGGAAGCGCCGCCTCGCAGCTGATACACAGAGGAAAAAAGAACGTCCGGGAAATAGAAATAAAATCTTTACAGAAAGAACTGACTTCCGTTATGTAGATCAAAAAAAGGCCGCCCGTTTCCGGCGGCCTTTTTAACACAGATTTGTCCTATACGGACTTATTTTCTTCTGAACTGTTGCTCAATCTCCGGTTTAATAAAATCTGCCCGCTTTAAAGTTCCCCTGGAAACGGCGGCGTCAAACCCGGCGTTAAAGCGTCTGTCCAAATCAGCGAGGATTTGACGGGCGTTTCCGCCGGTAAAGATCTGGCCAAAAGCGGTGTTTATATCATCGCCTTCCATGGTGATCATCTGGGAAGGATCGTTGGGCCGCAGAACGGAGCCAGCCGCAAGAGCCGCGATATCATTCCACTGCGGTCTGCTGGAAGGCTTGGCATTTTGAACCACCCTGGGATTCATTGGAAGGTCTTTTCCGTTGGTGAAAAGCGTACCGGCCACTTCATCGGAAATAAAATATGCAAAAACCCGCGCGACTTCTTCAAGGAGCTTTTCATCTTTGGCCTTTTTGCTTACAACCAGACTTGTGGCGGTTGTTCCCATAACGTTATACCGTACATTGGGGTCTTTCTGGGGAACCGGGGCAATCTTCCATTCCATTTTGGTGGGGAACTGATCGTAAAGGACGCCTACGTTAAAAGACGCGTTGACCAGTATGAAACCGATATTTCCCTCGGCGAACTGCGCTCTTGCCGTATCGTCGTCAAGGCTTTCAATGCCTGGGAACATAGCGCCGGCGGCCCGAATCCGCTGATACATCTCAAAGTATTCCACAAAATCGGAGAAGCTGAACTTGCCGGCGGAGAAATCAAAGAAGAATTTCCCGTATGAAGGAGCCAGTGTGCCGGCAACATAAACCGGATAATTGGCGTATTTCAACGGCATATAAGTCCCGAATGTCTTACCGGGGGTAACCTTTGAGACGGCAATACACATTTGCTCAAATTCAGCCCAGGTTTTTGGGGGCGCAGTGAAACCGGCCTGTCTTAAAAGCGGTACGTTGTAGGCCAGGGAACTATAACCGCTGACAGCCCAGTTGATTGTATAAGGTACGCCGTTGAAAAGACTCTGACCGGTTATGTGGTAAGGTTCATAATCTTTAAGCGTAGATTGTTTAAACCAATCCGGCAAATCCGTGAGGGGAATGATGGATCCATCCTGTACAAGCTGGGGAAGTTTCCCGGTTATCTTGTAAATATAGGGTTCTTCCCCGCCGGCTAACGCAAGGTCCAAAACGGTGTAATAATCGGAGCCATGAACAGTGTAATCAATATTGATACCCCGCTGCACGCCTTCGCCCTTGTTGTATTTTTCTACCGCCGCTTCAATCTCCGGCTTACTGTGGGCGTTGTTGGTCCATACTTTGATGTTTTTTACTCCCGCGCCGCCGGAAGACTGATCGCTCCCTCTGGCAAAAACCAGCCCACCGCCGATTAAAGCCAAACAAACAACCAGCAATACGATTCTTTTCATAAAATTCCTCCATAAAAAATTTATTGATTAATGGTAAACCCCATAAGCAAAATCCGAAATATGATTTTTTGTAAACATTTAACGCTTTTTTAACCTTTCAAAGCGCCTTCAGTCATGCCGCTGATAAAGAAACGGTTCAGGAAGAGGTACACAAGCATCATGGGTACCAGAGAGATACTGATTCCCGCAAGGGCCAAATCCCAGGAAGACGCCGCTTCACCCGAAGACTTTAGATTAATCACGGCTACCACCAGGGGGATGTTTCTTTGCCTGCCAATGGTGAAGATATATGGCATTAGGTAGTTACTCCAGGCGGCCCTGAAAGAAATAAGGCCAATCGTTGCCACAAGGGGCTTGGTCAGGGGGGCTATGATATGCAAGAAAATGGAGAAAAAATTACAGCCGTCAATCCGCGCGGCCTCGTCGATCTCTTTGGGAATTTGATTAAAAAAGCTTGTGGAAAGAAAAACCTGGGTAACGTTCATGCCAAAAACCATGATCAACACCACCCCCCAAAGCGTACCGTTTAGTTTCAACGCCCTGATAATTCCAAGCTGGGGAAAAAGGCTGAGGGTTCCAATAGAAACAAACAGGGAAGCCATGACCATACCATACACAAACTTGGTAAATTTGGTGGTTCCACGGGAGAACACATAGCCTTCAATGGTGGCGGTTGCGATAGATCCTATTACGATAAAAAAACACATATACAGGCTATTCCAGGTGTAGCGCCCGAAATTCCCCATTTTCCATGCCCGTATGTAATTACCGACCTGCCATGTACTGGGAATTATTTTCACTCCGCCTACCATAATCTCCTGGTTTGTCTTGAACGAGGCCAGCAGTATGTAAATAATCGGGAACAGGGCAATAAACGCCATTGCCAGAATAAAGATATAAATAATAACCGAAGAAATACTAAATTTTCCAAGACGAGCTTTCATAAATTCCCCTAATAAATTTCCTTGAGTTTCTTCGACCTGTTAAGGTATAGTACCGTCATAAGCGCGAGGATGCCGGAAAGAATGATAGTCAGCGCCGAACCGTACCCGTACTGATTGCGCCTGCCCGTATCACCGTAGGTGAAAAAATACTTAAAAATATACGTCATTGCCACCTCGGTGGTTCCCCCCGGCTGACCGTTGGTCATAACCAGTACCAGATCAGCCAGGCGCATGGTTCCAATTACACTGAGCATAAAGACGATCTGCATCACCGGCGCGAGCAAAGGTATGGTAATGCTGAAAAATTGCCTGGGGCCGGAAGCCCCATCCAGCATGGAGCACTCGTACAGTTCTTTTGGGATGTTCTGCAGGCCCATAAGAAAATACACCATATTCAGGCCAAAGGTTGACCAGAGTGAAACGAGCAGGATAACCGTCATGGCAAGCCAGCGGGAACCAAACCAGTTGACATTGGCTTTTACAATATGCAGATTAACCAGCACGGCGTTGACAATTCCGTTATACGCGCTAAACAGTATGTTAAAGATGAGTCCCACTACCGCAATGCTGAAAATGGTAGGCAAAAAATATATGATTCTGAAAGCAGAACTTCCCCGTACACGGTTATTGACAAAAAAGGCCAGCACAATGGCCAGGGGCATTTCTATCACCAGTTTTACTCCGGCCAGATAGAAAGTATTGACCATGGCTCTCCAGAAGGCGGTATCTCTTGTAAAAGCGCGGATAAAATTTTCAAAGGCAAGAAAGGTGCCCTTGCCAAAGCCGCCGTAATCAAACCATGCCCAGCGTATAACCCAGAGTATGGGATAAATGGTAAATGCCATAAAGCCGATAAACATGGGCAGCAGCATGAGCACTTCCAAATAATGCCCGCCGGTCAGATTTTTACGTTTACCAGATGTCTTTTTCATTGTTATACCGCCATTATAAACTGTTATTTTCAGTTTTTGGGAATTTCGATTCCCTGTTTTACCAGATGATCCTGGAGCTTACGGATATTGACCTTTTCCGGAACGCAGTTATCCCGAATCGACAAAGCTGCGGCGGTTCCAGCCGCCTGACCTGTCAGCATACAGGCATAGATGGCCCGGATGCTTGACTGCGCCACATGGGTTGAAGAAATACAGCGTCCGGAAATCAGGAGATTGTCGATGGTTGCGGGAAGCATAGTACGGTAGGGAATGTTATAAGAGCGGGTACTGTTGGGTTCAAGCAAAACCAGGATATGCCCCTTGTAGCCTTCTCCTTCCAGCGAGCCGTTACCGGCCATGTTTCCGTCAGGGGCAAGCATGTCGTATACCCGCGGGAAAACACAGATAGTGTCGTCAAACGATCTGTTGCTTTCGATATCTTCTGTCGTTAAGGTATACTTTCCCTCAATTCGCCTGCTGTCCCGAAAACCAAGTTCCGGCGCTATGGAAACGAGTTCAAGCCTTTCAAACCCGCCCAGGTTCACCCGCATCCAGTGAAGGACCTGTTTGATATACTGGCGGCATTCAATTTCGCCTTTACTCAGATCGACAGAACTTGTAGGATCAATCATATACGAACAGGGATAATTCAAACTGCCGATAACCCCGCCTGAGGTCAGCCGCCCCATAATGAGTTCGCGCCGTTTGCAGTCAAGGTGGATCTTTCCCGCGTCATAGTCATTTTGAAATTTTTTATCAATGGCTTTTAGTTTGTCCTTTTCCATCGGCCCCTCGCAGAAAAATTTGGGATCCACCCCCGCGAGCCGTAGATTCAGCGTGCCGGGCTGACAGTAGCCGTCCTTGTCCCGGCCCTGCCTGAAAGGAACCCCAGCCGCGAAAGCCACGTCCCCGTCTCCTGTGGCGTCAATAACCATCTGGGCGCATACCGCCATTGGCCCGTTCTTGGTCTGGATGATCACCGCCTTTATATGGTTGTTTTCGATTACCACATCATTTACAAACGAATGAAGAAGCACCCTCACATTTTCCCGGGCCATTAATTCATCCAGAAAAATTTTAAGGTATTCACTGTTGAACCGGAATGGCGCGTGATCCCGAATTTCGTGCCCGCGCCCGTACTCGGCCTTATAACCGTCTTCTATTTCTTTATAAAGGCCGCGAACAGAAAACAGGGTATTATTCAAAAACCAATTGCAGGTTTCCACATAGGCGGAAGTTATGTTCCCGCCCAGAAAAGCCCTTTTTTCAAGCAGCATCACCTTGCCGCCAGTTCTGGCAGCGGAAACCGCGGCCCCGATACCAGCCGGCCCTCCGCCGACAACCAGAACGTCAACCTGTTCCCGGACTTCTACTTCTTTTGCAGTGATGAGTACTTTCATGAAAACCACCTTAAAACCATCTTACTTATAGTAGTATATACCGGTATTGGCAATCCAGAAGTATGAAAATTGTTAAACATTATACGCATAAACCTTTGACATCCTTTCTGTTTTCCCCTTATTATCTTCTGAGACAAACGGAGATCATGTGTTTTATGGTATTTTCGCCCTAATACTGTTCTCGCTAATTTTGATAGCGACAGAATATCAAAATCGTTGCTGCTGGTTTTTTTTGCTGATGGCCGCCGGAATGACCCTCTCGTTCCTGTCCTTTTCGCTGCATTTAAACAAATTCGGAAATTATTCCTTCAATTTTAGTATACTTTTTGGTCTGGATCATCAGATTTTCTCCAGGGTAAATAATTTTATCAAGCTGCCCATGTCCACTCTGACACGGCTAATCAATATCGGAATTGCTTTGTACCTGTTGGCGGTTCCTCTTTTTGTTTACGATTTTACCCATAGCGCCGTTTTCAGTTTCAAACCAATAATTTTGCTTATCATTCCGGTAATATATAATTTCTGTTTCTACGATCCTGTCCAGGCTTACAGGATATACCTCTACAGTCATCAAGCTGCTAACTACAGTTTGTATACCAATGTCATTTCAATACTGCACCGCGTAAATCAGGCCTGGATTTTCGTATATCTTTTTTATCCTGTATACTTGCTTTACAGGTATTGGAAACGGAATAATACACGTTTCATCAAACGGCAGATTTTTCTTTTAATTGTCTGTCTGAGCGCCCTGGATCTGCTTTTTTACAGCATTTTTTTTATGAGTCCCTTTATGATGTCTCCTGTCAAGGCCATTACCAGAGGTTTTTGGATCTTTGAAAACGTCCAGATGGTATACGATCGTTTTTATCCAATTATCCCGCTTACCACAGTGGGGTTATTGCTGCTGATTCTGTTGCTCCTGCTGAACTACCGATTGGGCAGCCTGGTACACGTCTTTGTGGATCGAAAAATACGCCGGAACCTTTTACGGATGAACGATGTAATGAGCGATGTTCTCCATTCGGAAAAAAATCTCTTGTTCAGCATTCTTATCCTCGCGAGACAGGCTGTTCAGGAACAGGACAACCCTGAAACCATGTTAAAGACGGCGGAAAAAATCCGGGATTTAACGGATATGTCTTTAAGAAAGACTTCCGAGACCCTGGATGTTCTTAGGGATCTGAGGTATCAATTCAGGGAAAACAGCCTGATCGCGGTTCTGGAAGAAGCGGCGGCAAAAGCAAACCTGGGCGATGACATCGCCATACTCTGGGATACAAGCAAATGGGACGCGCGTCTTGCGAAATGCAAGTTTGATTATTACCACATGAGCCAGGTTATGATAAACCTGCTCAACAATGCGGCGGACGCCATCAGGGCCGCAGGCAGAGAAAAAGGAACCATTCGGATAGACGCGGTGATTCAGTTTCAGTGGATCTTCATAATCATCCAGGATAACGGAACCGGCATCAAAAAAGCCGCCATAAAACATGTCTTTGAGCCTTATTATTCGGACAAGGCCGGAACCCAGCATTGGGGCCTTGGTTTGTCCTACGCGTATAAAGTAGTAAAATCCCATTGGGGCCAAATTCGCGTGGAAAGCAAATGGGGAGAGGGAACTTCCATGCAGATAATCCTTCCCTTAGCGGCGGCCAGGGGAGCGTAAATGTCCAGGATAGGGGTGTTAATAGCCGACGACGCGAAGGAAATAGCCGATTACTTTGCCGGTTTTATCCGGCAGGAAGAGGATATGGAAGTCCTGGGGCTGGCTTCCAGCGGTGAAGAAGCGGTAACAAAAGCCAGGTCGCTTAACCCTCAGATTGTCCTAATGGACATACAGATGGAGACCAAAACCGCCGGTATAGACGCCACAAAAGAAATACACGATTATAACCCCGCGATCAAGGTAATTATACTCACCATCCATAGCCGTGATGATTTGATTTTCAAAGCCTACACGGTGGGCGCGATGGATTATGTTATCAAGACAAGCCCAATAGAAGATATTCTAAAGTCAATCAGGGCGGCGTCTTCAAACAGCCTGATGCTCAGGCCGGAGATAGCGAATAAAATTATGGAAGAATCCAGGCGGATCAGCGAGAAACAGAGCAAGATGAAAGAAGTCCTGAAAATAATGATGAGAATATCCAATACGGAATTTGAAATTATTAGGATGGTGTATAACGGATATTCCTATAAGGAGATCGCCGGACAACGTTTTGTGGAGGAGACCACTATACGTTCAGAAATCTACCGTATTCTCAAAAAATTTAACAAAAAGAGGATGAAAGATGTCATCATTCTCTTAAAAGAAATTAACTTTGCCGATCTGTTTGAGCCTTAAAAATTGAGCCTTGAGAAAGACAGAATTATTTTTGGCTATATTTATCTACCCTGATTTTCGCGGTAAGTCCGTGGGCAAGCATGCGCTCAACCGAACACTGCCTGTCCGTAACTTTGCCGATTTTTACGCTGGCTTCCCTTGTCATCCTTTGATAGGTAACGGTCTTCATGAACTTTCCCACCCATAGGCCGCCGGTATACCGCGCTGCCCTGCTCGTAGGCAGTATGTGATTCGTGCCTATCGACTTGTCCCCGTACGCAACGGTGGTTTCCTCACCGATAAAAAGTGAGCCATAATTTGTCAGTCTGTCAAAGAAGAAAGCCTGGTCTTTTACGTGCAGTTCAAGATGCTCCGGCGCGTAATCATCCGATAGTTTGACCGCTTCTTCCTTGCTCTCTGCCACGTAAATAATCCCGTTGTTCTTCCAGGAGACGGACGCGATTTCCTTCGTGGGAAGTACCGCGAGCTGCGCTTCAAGCCTTTCCGTACAGGCGGCGGCGAATTTTTCGCTTAAGCAGATAAGGCATATACCGCTGTTCGGGTCATGCTCCGCCTGCCCTAACAGGTCGCAGGCCGTGATGTCCGGATCCGCCTCATCGTCCGCGATGACAAGAATCTCCGTGGGGCCCGCTAGAAGGTCAACCCCGCACCTGCCGTATAACTGGCGCTTTGCCTCGGCCACGAACTTGTTCCCCGCGCCGCATAAAATGTCCGCGCTCTCCACGACGCCCATGCCAAAGGCCATCATTGCGAAAGCCGGAACGCCGCCTATAATAAAGAGCCTGTCCGCCCCGGCTTTTTTCATCGCGTTGATAGTGGCGGGATAGAAGCCTTCGCCCTTAACCGGCGGCGTACATGCCGTGATGTTCTTCACGCCGGCAACCTTTGCGGGGATAATGCTCATCTGGGCCGAGCCGAACATGGGATACCTTCCGCCGGGAATGTAACTTCCTACGGAATTGACAGGAATATGCTTGTGGCCCAAAATCACCCCCGGCATTGTTTCCGTTTCCAGAGGCAGCATGGTTTCTTTCTGCTTTTTCGCGAATTCACGGACGTTTTTCTGGCAGAAATCCGTATCCTCGATTATCTGCCTGTCCAGGGAAGCGATGGCCTTATCAATCTCCGCCCCGCTTAATTCAAAGCTCGCGGGGCTCCAGGCGTCAAACTTTTCGCTGTATTTTCTAACCGCGTCCATGCCGTTCTTTTCCAGATCCAAAAGCATCTGCGACACAAGCGCCGCGGTTTCTTCGTCTTCCTCAAATAAGCGATGGCCGCCGTTTTTATAAACCAGCATTTTTATCTGTGATCAGCCCAGATACCCGTTTTTCTCTGCTTCGCCGGGGGGGAACATATAAAGGTCGGGGAGCTTGAATGTTCTCTCGGGAATAAATGACATGGACGCCTGAATCGCGCTTGCCACAGGGATCTTAAAAGTATGCGTAAGGGTCTCGAATTCAGGGGCCGACACGCGAAGGATGTACTCAAAGATCTTATGGTTGTCCGCCCTGGACGCCACTACGGGCGCGGGCCAGAAGCTAAAATTACCCTCTATATTGGGAACGATATGGTATGGGTTCTGCCAGTTTCCGTCCTTCATGGCCACAAGCTCTCCGGCCCACAGAAGCTCCACAGTGGCTTCTGAAAGGGGCGCAAAATTATCCCCGTTAAAAACACGGCCCATAATGGTAGGAATATTAAACTTGGGAACTTCTGTTCCGTCAGAGGCAGTGTTTTTCTCATTGGAATGGGCAAAATTTGGCCGCATATTATGACTGACCTGCTTAAGGCCATCATGTATCAGGGCAGCGATGTCCGCTGTCTGCTGTTGCACCTCAATGCCATCTACAAGGGATCGGGATGCGCCGCGGTTTGAAACTATATAACGGGGCGGGGTTCTATTCAGCACATAACAAATTACGTCCATCTTGCATTGATCACAGGTACAAAATTTTCCGGCATTTTCACTCCTGCTAAGAGCTTCAAAAATTTCTTCAACCTTTGAAATAACCTTGCCTTTTATCGTATTATGCAGTTCCATGTCTGCCCCCTATCTATATTGTAACCATTTTTGAGTTATTTGCAATATCCCTTCACGATGAAGCTTTATTTTCTCCTCAAAAACCGGATTTATAAAAACACGGATTATCCTCAGGGATTTAACGAAAGCGTCCACAAGGCTGCTCTTAAACGCGCTTGAGCCTTCGGAAAAAAAGCAGTTCTCATCGGTAACAAAAAGGCCGCATTCAAAGGAGACAGGCTCAGGCAGGTCAATTATAAGGGCGTCCCCTTCCAGAGGGCTGCCCAAAACGGCGGAAAACTCCCCGGCAAGGCCTTTTTCCATCTGCAGACGCTCAGAGAGGTTAAGCAGCTTCCTGTGAGCTTTCTCTTCAAAAGGGATTTCCGCTGCAATTGAAAAAAGCCGGCCGTTTCTTACCGAATCCACAAGGGCAAAAAGGGGGAAATTCCGCTGCCCTGCAAGGGTAAAGAGGCCCTGATCATCCAGGTTGTACAACTCTTCGGCGTCAATAATTCCGCTTTCCAGAGCCCCAAGCAACGCTTTTTTTACCATTGCGGTGGCCGAACGCACCGCGTGATGCCAATAAACCGACCGGTACATAAGATACTTTGAAAAAAGCAGGGATTCCAGGCCGGGAATTCCCCTGGAATCAATATCCAGGCCCCGTTCATGGTGGGGGTGAAGCCTGGAAAGGATAAAATCCACATCCTGAGCCCCGTAAGGAACCCCGCAATACCGCGCGTCGCGGCTAAGGTAGTCCAATTTGTCCGGATCCAGGCTTCCCGAAAGCAGTCTTCGATAAAATTCAAGCTCGCCCTGACTTTCCAAACCGTGTCTCGAATCGTCCACGATAGCCGCCGTAAAATAGGGGTCTCCACCGGCGGCGGCAACGAGGCTTTTTATGGATTCGCTTAAAATCAGCCTGCCCGTCAGGACTTCATGCTCTTCAAGGGGTAGCTCTTTGAGGGAATGTGTATAGGGGAAATGCCCCAAGTCGTGCAACAATGCCGCGCATAGAAAGGATTTTATCCCCACGGGGCTAAGCCAGCTATCCGCCCCTTCCTCCGCCAGATGAACCAAAAGCCTGCGCGCCAGGTGGTATACCCCGATGGAGTGGCTTGCCCTGTTATGGGTGGCGCCCGGGTATACCCTCAAAGTAGGCCCCAGTTGCATTATACGCTGTAAGCGCATAAAGGGAGGGGATTCCGTCAGTGCCGATAGTTCCGGGGTCAGATAAATGTGTCCCCAAAGCGCGTCCCGTATTGGTTCTGTATAGCCTTCATAAAGCGCTGAACGGACAACGTCTTTCATACTATAGAGCTTACCGGAAAGCCCGCCTTTCCGGCAATAACTTACAGGGCAACAGCATTTACCGATTACTGCATAAAAAGCGAGCAAGCCAAAAAGGGGACAGCGCGGGTCTGTCCAAAACAGATGGGGGAACCCGGACGCAGACCTTCGGTCTGACGCAGCCCCCATAGCCTAAAGAGAATAAAAAGTAAAAAATGCTAGTCATATACACTTAGGCTATGGGCTTCTTTCCACTCTAAAGGCGAGCATTTATTCCTTGGTCTGCTCCGCCGGAGAACCCCATAATTTTTTGGCAGCCCCGTGCTGTCCCCTTTCCTGTCTTTTTGCAATTATAAGTAATGCATCAAAATAAATGCTGTTACCTTATGACAGTGAATGCCGGTCGGAGGGGGCCCTGCGGATTGCGGAAACATTTTGGAATTCCCCGGTCTAGTAAGACGAGGGAGAAAACACTCGTCATAAAGTGGAATAAATGCCCAACACTTAAATTGAAAAAATCGCTTTTTAGTCTTAGTAGTATTCTTTAAGTGTTGGGCGGCTTCATAGCCGGATTCAACAAGCGTTTCCGCAATCCGCAGGGCCCCCTTCGATCGGTTTCTACTGCAATAAAGTAAATGCGGTTGCCCCAAAATAAAAAAAACTGTACAATAAGACTTATGATTGCATACAATTGGCATAGACGCCTAGAAACAGCCTGTCTTTTTTTGGCTTTGTGCTTAATTGCCCAAAATGCGGTTTCTCAGGAGGCGGCCCTAACCGTGCCGGATGTGCTTCGAAGGCCGGAGAGGGGCGAGGCTCCCCGTTACCCCAAGGACCTGGTTATCGGGGATCTTGGTCAAGGTGAGGCATCCGAAGGGGCTTACCTTTATGCCAGAAGCATTCTAACCGCCCTAACCGCTGGGAGGAGAGACGCCCAGGTTTTAACCAACACCGGCTTTTCCTTTACCGATAGCATGTTTGACAATATCAGAAGCATTAGACCCAGGGACTCCCGCCTTGGGGGAGGAAGAAACGAACCGGACGGATGCGTCTCTTTCCTGATTCGCATAATAGGCCCATCAGAAAGCATAACCGGGGAATTGTTCATCCGTGTAGCAGATGCCATGGATAGCACAGCGGCGGGAAGGTGGCTTTTGGACGATCTTATTCTTGAGGGGAAGAAAACCCTCACCGACATCAGGGATAGTTATCGCTACGATTTCTCGCCCTATGAAAGATTTTACTAAGAAGAGGCAACTAGGGAATAATATGGCAACACCCATAAAGCGTATTGAGAAGGATTTTCTTTTAAAAGTGCTTTACGACGAGCAAATCCCCGTCATGTACTTAAGAACAAAAACCCAATATGTTCTTATGGTTGAAAAACCCACAAAGGGACAGATGTTCTTCAAGTCAGATCGCCCAATTGAAGGAATGAAGGGCCGCAAAAAACTGGATCTAATGTTTGATTACCGGGGACAGGTGATTATATTTTCAGTAGAAGTTCTTGAGTATAGAGATGTACACATCGTTGCCAAAGAACCGGATGCCCTTTACAAAAACCTGGATCGCTCTTTTTCCAGAGTATCAACACCCACGGATCTCCAGGTGCAGTTTACCTTTCATGGGGATCGATATTCCCTCACCTATCCCAAGATTACAGAATACGATGTCCTGAATCCTACCGATTTAATAACCAGCTCGGATCCGAAAAATTTAAGCGGTTTGATAGAACAAATGGCATTGTGGATTAAGAATTACGCCACAAGTTACAAGCTGCTCATTTTCAAAGATGTCAAGCCTTCTACCACCGAAGAAAGGCTGCTTGCGGAAACCGGCAAAGCCTTGTTTATTCCTTCGACTCTGGGGCCCTTGCCCCCGGACGATCCATACCCCAAAAAAAGGCTTGTCACCGAAGCTATTTTCCATCGATATCTGGAGAGTACCGGCGTTGATCCAAAATACTTAAACGAAGCCTGTGCCCGTTTCATCGAACAGAAAAACAAAGCAGGCATTTTTTCGGATCTTTGGGTACCGATTATATTTCAGGAATATGTGGTGGGTTACGTTCACATCTGGATCAGCAAGGATGGGATGATGCCCTTTGATTACGCGGTGATAGACAGTATGTTTCAGTTCTCGAAAATTTTGGCCTATTCACTTAAGCTTAATGGGTTTTTTGAATCCGGGAAACTAAAAAACGAGCCTTTTGAAGGCAAAATAATTGACATAAGCGCTTCGGGGCTGCTTTTTACTTATCCTACTTCCGCTTTCGCCAATACGCTGATGATCGACAGTGAACTAATAGTAAAACTCAAGACAGATCGCCGGACGGTAAACGCCAAGGCAAAAATTGTGCGCCGCTATAAAGACAATATTCAGGGATATTTCGGCTGCCGCTTCCTTGACATGGAACCTGAAGATCTCCGCTTCCTATTTGAATATATTTACGGCAAGGCCTTTACCGACGCGGACGCCGCTTTTCTCTCCGGGCAGGTCTAGGAGCCCTACAGGCTCCTTTTGCTTACCTTTCCAGTTTGCGGTACACGTAGCGATGGGGCCTGTCAGCCTGCGCTCCCAGCTTTTCCCGCCGCCACTCCGCGTACTCTGACCAGTTGCCGTCGTACCACACGACTTCGCCATCTTCAAAAGCCAGAATGTGGGTGGCAATGCGATCCAAAAACCAGCGATCGTGGCTTATTACCAGGCTTACCCCGGCGAATGTATCGATAGCGTCTTCCAGCGCCCGCAGGGTATTCACGTCAAGGTCGTTTGTAGGCTCGTCCAAAAGCAGGACATTTGCGCCCTCTTTCAACATTAGCGCCAGGTTAAGCCGGTTCCGCTCACCGCCAGAAAGGACGCCTACCTTTTTCTGCTGATCCGCCCCCGAGAAATTGTACCAGGAGCAGTACGCCCTGGAATTCACTTCTTTGCCGCCTTTTCCGTTTTCCCCACCCAGCCTGATAATATCAAGTCCGCCTGAAAGCTGTTCCCACACGGTCTTGTCGTCTTCAAGGCTTTCCCGCATCTGATCCGCCCAGGCGAGCTTCACGCTATCGCCAAGCCGGAGAGTCCCGGCATCGGCTTTTTCCCTTCCGGTGATGATTTTGAAAAGCGTGGTCTTGCCCGCGCCGTTGGGGCCTATGATTCCAATGCAGGCGCCGGGCGGCACTGTGAATTCCATGTTTTCAAAAAGCAGATGATCGCCGTAAGCTTTGGAAAGCCCCCTGGCCTCGATAACCAGCTGCCCAAGCCGGGGCCCTGCCGGAATGGTGATCTTGCTTTCCTTAATCTTTTCCCGCTCGTCATCCAAAAAGAGTTTTTCGTACTGGGCAATTCTGGCCTTGCTTTTAGCGTGCCTGCCTTTGGGGCTCATATGTATCCATTCAAGCTCCCGCTGAAGCTGCTTGCGCCTGTCGCTTTCGCCTTTTTCTTCCTGGGCAAGGCGCTGTTCCTTTTGTTCAAGCCAGGACGAATAGTTCCCCTTCCATGGAATTCCCTCGCCGCGGTCAAGTTCCAGAATCCATCCGGCAACATTATCCAGAAAATAGCGGTCATGCGTAACCGCAATAACCGTCCCCGCGTATTCCCTAAGGTGCCTTTCTAGCCAGGCGACGGTCTCGGCGTCCAGGTGGTTCGTTGGTTCGTCAAGCAGGAGAATGTCGGGCTTTTTTAAGAGGAGCCTGCAAAGGGCAACGCGGCGCTTCTCGCCGCCGGAAAGATTATCGACCAGGTCCGAAGCAGGCGGGCAGCGCAGGGCGTCCATCGCTAAATCCAGGCGGCTGTCAAGGTTCCATCCGTCGGCGGCTTCAATCTTTTCCTGAAGTTCCGCCTGCCTCGCGCCAAGTTTGTCGTAGTCCGCTTCGGGGTCGGCAAAAGCTTCGCTTACCTTGTCGAATTCTTGCAGAAGATCGACGAGTTCCTGAACGCCCTCGGACACCACTTCCTTTACGGTTTTGCCGTTTTCCAGAAACGGTTCCTGCTCCATAAAGCCGATACTGAATCCGGGGCTTACCGACGTTTCCCCCGCAAACTCCGTGTCCACTCCGGCAAGAATTTTCAACAGGCTGGACTTGCCCGATCCGTTAAGGCCGATGACCCCGATTTTCGCGCCGTAAAAATAGGAAAGGCTGATATCCTTTAATACCTGTTTTGTCCCGTGTTTCTTCGAGACGCGGTACATGGAATAAATAACTTTTTTATCATCAACTGTTGGCATGATAAGATATTAACCTATAAGCCGGTTTCACTGCTATATGCCGATCTCAGGGCAACAGTATTTACTATGGTTCGTGGTAAAAATTATTATGATGTTTTGTCTACGGAAGAAAAGTTCTTTATCTGTTTTGCCTTGCAATTATCTGTTTATCAGATAACAACTGTCTGTCTTTAGGGAATTCTGCAAGCCCTTCATTTAGAATGCGCTCCGCCTCGGCATAATTTTTTTTGTTCCACTCAGAGGCAAAACGGTTGTGATAATCGGCTGCCAGATTACCGCGGTAAATGTTCAAAGCCTGCTCAAGTTCGCGGTTTTCGCCGAAACGTGAAATAGAGGCTTCAATATATTGAATTGCTGTGCGCCAATTTCCGGTGGGCGGCGCGCTGACAGACGACGCTGTTTTTTGAACGGCAAACGTAATTAATTCAACAGCCCGTTTTTCTGGAATTTTCCCGCTGTTACGCGCTTGATCAACGGCGTTAAGAACAGAGTCACCGTCGGCGGCTGTACGAATCTGGTTCGCTTTGCCGAACAGTTCTGAATCAATCAGTATGGCGTCAAGTTTGTCATAGTTTACCTGTGATAAAACAGGTTTTTGTCCGTCAAGAAATTTTCTTGCGTCCGCAGATTTATTTGCTTTTAATAGCTTATTCAAATTGTTATTCACAGCCGCCATTATAAATTCCTGCCAGCGTTTTTCATCGGGATAAATGGGGGAAGCTGCGGCGGCCCACCGTAAACAATCTTCCTCTTTACCCGACCTTAAAAGCACGGCTCCAAAATTAAACAGCCTGTCCAACAGATCAATTCGCGGGTTCGTAAAAATCACCCTCTGTGATTCTGTTGTTGGATCAACCGTAAGCGCGACGCCTTCCAGGAGAGCGGTGCGGTCAATCGCAACCGGAACGGAATCTGCAAACTGGTTCAGCCTTTCATAATCCGCGATTCTGTTATTCATTATAAGCGAAACAAGCTCTATTTGGGAAATTGTCTCGCGGTCGCGGTAGTTTTTCACCGGTACATAGGCAAATCCCGTCAGTCTTCCGAATTGATCGTGAAATTCCTTACGGTTACCCGGATCAAATCCATAAGCGTTGGTAGTTTCAACATCAATAACCGTATCGCCAATTGGAATTGAAACAAAAGCGTGATCTTTTGTAATAACTCCGTTTGTATGCATTCCCATAGATTCACAAAGGATCATATACAGAACCGCGGAAGACACGCAGTTGTACCTGCCGGTGGAAAGCATGGTATCGATTCTGGTTTGATAAAGCGAATACGATTTAATTAAATTTTTATGCATGAATGTCAGGATATATTCCGCTTTGCCTTCGTAAGAGTCAGGAAGATCAGTGGCATTTTTTAGTGTTTCGGCGGCGGCGCGGATTTTTTCCAGATTGGCCGTTGATGTGTCCCCGGATGCCCAAAGGCTTATCTCTGCCAACTCTGTCCATGAATACCCGCCTTTTTCGCCAAGACGGTAATATTCAAGCGCTTTAGGGTCAGGCTGAATACGGGGAAAAGTTGTATTCTGTGAATACACGGCTGTAAAGGCCGCAAAGAACATCAAAATAGCCGTAACTGTCAGTTTTAACTTCATGATTTATTACTATTGGACTTTACCCTAATAGGCGCACACTGTTAAGTACTGAATATCATCCCGTGAATAGTTGCATTGATCTTGATAAAATTCCAATATTTTTGTATTAAGATTAAACATGAATAATCAAAGCCCCAAAAGGACTTTTAAGTGTGAATGTATCAATTGTGAAATTCTCAGCGGGGAGACGGTCAGCCTGGAATTCAATTGGCCGGGTCCGGCGCCTATGGCAGGACAGTTCTTTCTGATAAAACCAAAAAGATCCGGCGTGTTTTTGGCGCGGCCCTTCAGCGTTGCAGGCTGGATTCCCAGGAAAAATACAGTTTTTAAGGGAAATGAAGACAGGCGCAAAAACATCGACAGGCGTACAAGAGTTGACAAAAACAAAACGGGCGAAATGCGCCGCCTTGATTCAGACCGGCGGAAAGACACGGGCGGAATTTTAACTTTTTTTGTAGCCGGGCGGGGAAAAGGCAGCACGGAGCTTTCGGAAATGAGAAAAGGCGAAGAAGCGGAGCTGTCTGGCCCGTTGGGTAATTATTGGCCTTTGGAGCAGATACCCAGAGGCGCAGTCGCCCTTGTCGGCGGCGGCGTTGGTATATCTCCCCTGTTACCGCTTGCGATGGAAATAAAAAAAAGGCCCTTTGATTTTTTTGCGGGTTTTAGAACACGCCCGTTTGGTTTGGAAAATCTGAAGGACCATGCGCGGGCCCTCATCATTGCAACCGAAGACGGCTCCGAGGGGGTTAGCGGCCGCATTTTGGACTTTTTCACGCCGATGGGGTACAGCGCCGTGTTTACCTGCGGCCCCGAGCCAATGCTTAAGGAAGTAGCAGACAGAAGCGTAGCATGTGGAATCCCCTGCTATGTAAGTACCGAAAGACACATGGCCTGCGGGGTAGGTGCCTGTCTTGGCTGTAAAATAAAAACCATTGCCGGAAGCCGGCGTTGCTGCGCCGACGGCCCGATATTCTCTGGCGAGGAGATCTGCTTTGAGAACAAAAGAACCTGATCTCTCGGTTACCATTGCCGGAGTCAAACTGCGAAACCCGGTCATCGCCGCATCCGGAACGTTCGGGTACGGCCGGGAATACGAAGGCCTCCTGGACATTGCGGGGCTGGGGGGCATCTGCACAAAAGGCATTACATTGAATCCCAGGCCCGGAAATCAGGGTGTTAGAATCTACGAGACTCCATCCGGAATGATGAACTCCATCGGCCTGGAAAACCCGGGCATCCCCGCTTTTATCGAAACTGAGTTGCCCGGCCTAAGAAAACTCGGCCCTGTAATAATTGCCAATTTATCAGGCTCTACCGTTTCGGAGTATGTCAATGGAGCCCGCCTGCTCGGCGATTCAGAAGTAGACATGATAGAACTAAACATCTCCTGTCCCAACGTTAAATCTGGGGGAATGACCTTTGGCCTTGAACCTGAAACCGCCGCTTCTTTAACAAGGCAGGTACGCAAGGCCGCTTCAAAAAAACCGCTAATGGTAAAACTCTCGCCCAATGCCCCGGACATTACGGCGGTGGCCCAGGCCTGCGTAAATGCCGGGGCGGACGCCATTTCCCTGATAAATACCTTCAAGGCCATAGTCATCGACATCAACGCAAGAAAACCGGTTTTTGAAAATATTAGCGCGGGTCTTTCCGGCCCCTGCATACGGCCAATTGCCCTTCGCATGGTCTGGGAACTATACGACAAGGTAAAGGTTCCCATAATTGGCTTAGGCGGCATAGCTTGCGCCTCAGACGCACTGGAGTTTCTCCTTGCCGGAGCCGCCGCGATTCAGGTAGGCAGCGCAACTTTCGCCCACCCGCCCGCCATGAACGAAATCATTGCCGGTATCAAGACTTACATGAAAGAAAGAGACTTTGCGCTAATGAGCAGCCTTAGTATCAGAAAATAGTAATTTCACCTGACCTCAAAATCTGCCGATGCGGTACTTCCCTCGTTATCTGTCACGGCGATGCTATGCTGGCCCCGCAAAAGCGGAAGCGCGTAAACTCCGGCGTGGTTAAGGCTGCCGGCAAGCTCTCCGTCAACGAAGAGAAGCGCGTCCTGGCTAAAGCCTGTGGTTTCGACCCTTAGCGCCTGGGCCTCTGCGGGCAGCGACGGATCAAGATAAAAAACCGCGCCAGAAACCGGCGTCCGTATGCGGCCTGTCCCTTCCTGCCTCACGCCGCCTAAACGGAACCTTTCGCTCAGCCACGAGCGGTATTCGCCTGGGTAAAGGAGTCCCGCCTGAGTGTGCCAGTTGCAGACAGCTGGGATTTTCTCGTTGCGTATATATTCCCTGGTAAGCCCGGTGCAGTAGGGGCCAGCCGCCATTCCCGAAAGGGCGCAGATTTGCACTTCCGCCGTTCCTTGCGGCAAGGGGCCGGCCAGGTTTTCAGCTGCCCTAACTGTGGTTCTAAGACCTCCGGTCTTCTGCGCCTTTTCCTGCCCGGCGGATTCTTCCAGAGCGGCAAGGAGTTTCGCCGCAATCCTGGCGGGGATGGAACTTCCGGTACTGCCAATGACGGTTTCTCCTGAAAAATTTCCCATCCAGACGCCAACGGTAAAACGCCTTGTCGCGCCCAGGGCCCAGATGTGCTGGAACTGGTTGGCTGTTCCGGTTTTAAACATCGATTCAAATGGCGTTGCCAGCGTAGGGGCTGGACCAAAGCCCACGAAGCGGCTTGACCTGTCCGAGAGTATGTCGGCGATCATCCAGGCCGCGTATGGGGACATGACGGACGGCGCGGTCTGTCCCTTCGCGGTCTTGGCAGGTTTCCCGTCTTCTGTCCAGCGAAGTTCTACCGGCAAACCCATACGCGGAAAAACCGAGAAAGCCCGTACCATCTCTTCAAGGCTCACCTCGGCGTTGCCAAGGGCGAGGCCAGTACCGTGCGTTCCCATAGTTTCCCTTATGGAATCGAAGCCCAGGCTGACCAGGTACTCCTCAAAGGTACGAACGCCAAGCCGTTCCAAAACGTAAACAGCGGGAATGTTGAGCGAAGAGGCCAGGGCTATCCTGAGCCGCACAGGGCCGTTAAAGCGGTTGTTGAAATTCGAAGGGACATACGCTTCTCTGCTTCCGAAAACCGTGGGAAGATCCGGCATGATTTCGTTGGGACTGAAGGCCGTGTCCAAAGCCATCGCGTAAAGGAAGGGCTTTAAGCAGGAGCCTGGCTGGGCCCGGAAACGCACGCCGTCGATTTTTCCCGAGGCCTCTTCGTTAAACCAGGAACCTGAGCCTACGTATACCCGCACCGCGCCGGTTTCGTTTTCTATCGCCAGGATCGCCCCGTTGCTTATCCGCTTGTTCGAAAGGAGCGAGATTTCCAGGGCCAGCTCTTCTTTGGCGAAAAGCTGAAGGGCGAGGTCCAGTGTGCTTTTCAAATTGGTGTTCGATAGACCGTCAGACCGTAGGTTCGCGGTAGGCACCGTTTTTAGGCGCTCGGTAAAGTGAGGGGCGAAAAACGGCGCTCTCGGATCATCCTGGTTGACGCCGGGTATTGCGGCTTCCTTTACCGCCTGCCAAAGTTCTTCTTCCCGCAGGCCCAGGCGGCATCGGGCGGACAGGGCCATGGCGGCGGAAACAGCCGCATCCGGGTTCAGGGCGGGATCGTAAAGAAGCGGCCGCCTGGGAACCGAAGCAAGGAGAGCGGCCCTGTTGTCGTCCAACTCTTTCACGGAGCAGCCAAACCTGGCTCTGGTTATTGCGGCCAGCCCTTCGATGTTACTACCGAAGGGAATGCTGTTCAGATAAAGCTCGAGGATTTCCTTTTTTGAAAGATTCGCTTCGAGCCGGATGGCATCCCAAGCTTCAACGATTTTTCCGCGCATGCCGCCTGAATGTGGGTGTACCAGCCGGGCAAGCTGCATCGTAATCGTGGATGCCCCTGATACGGTGCGCCCGGCTTTCAGGTTCCTATAGATGCTGGCTGCAAGCGAAAAAACGTCAATCCCGAAATGAAAATAAAAGCGCCTGTCTTCCGCCCTTATAAAGATCCTTACCGCGCCGGGTGGAATTGCGCTTAACGGCGCCCACTCGCGCTTGACGCCGTTATCGGCGGGCAGAACACGCAGGACGACGCCGTTCCTGTCGCTGATAACCGTTCCCCAGGAACGGTTCCTGAAAGCGTCAAGCTCGGGAAACCGAAAGAGCAAAAAACCTAGACAAAAAAGAACAGCGAGAATCAGGCCAATAAGTAATTTGCGCCTCATTGGCCGCCTGTGTTTCCTATGCGGTACAGCTCGCCGGCTCCCCTTCCAAAGATTTCTTCCTCGTACATACACTCCGCCTGAGCCGGCGGGGTTGGGTATATCCCGCTCATCACCGCCCGGAAGCGGAACTCAACTTCTCTCTTTCCCGCCGGGAAAAAGTCCCAGTGGAAAACGGCCTCGTCATCCATGATGAACCGAACCGGCGGCTCCTGGTAATAACGCCATTTCACCTGCTCCTCGTCATCTTCTTTTGGCGGAACCGTAGAGCTGGTAACAAAAGTCGCGTCTACAATTTCCGCCCCGGACGGAATAGGGGCTCTGAGCGCCACATGGGTACGATCCCTGGGACTGGAAACCGTTACCTTTCTGGTATAGGTTTTGCCCGGAATAAGCACGCCGCCAGAAACAGGGTTCCCCGCTGAATCGAAGGTTTCCGTAAAGACGCTCAAGCCTTCGTCCCTTGCCGTTGCGAGCTCGGTGGGAATCCCGTACTTGAGGCTTGCGGCGTAGTAAAGCCGTCCCGTTCCCTCCTGTTCGACTCTAAGAGGCAGAAGCGTGTCCCTTGCCGTTGCGTTAAGGGGGGATTCACCAAAAGCCAAGGAGCGGGAAACGGGCACGCCGCCTGCTGTGCGGAAGGCGGCTTCAATAAGCATGTTTCCACCCAGGGAAAGCCTGGAATTGAGCGCGCCGGTTTGCTCCTTTTCTTCGGCATCGGCGATTTTGCTAAACGCGAGAACCGCCCAGAAAGAAGACGAAGTGTTGGCCCATATTCCACGGCGCTGGCGCTCGATGAGAGAATTCGCAAGCCTCGTGGTCATGTCGTCCGTCGGGTTTAATGCATGGTAAAGCATCAAGGCTATCGCATAACGGTCGGAATCGTAGCCCCAGAAATTGCCTCCCCGCTCGTAAGTGTCTGTTAAATCAAGAGTACGCGTTCCCGGGCGTATGAAGCGCCTTACCCTGTCCCTGGTGGTAACGGCAAGATCCCTCAAGCCAAGCTCCATGGCGGCAAGACCCGCGAAGCCCCAGCCGGAAATTCCAAGCTCGTCCCCACGCCGTAAGAAGGCGGAAATCTCCGCTCCTATCCGCGCACCGTACATGGCGCGTACCCAGAGGGAGTAACCCTTAAGGAAAGGATCCTCTTTAAATACTGTTGAGGAAAAATCATTTTCTGTAACATATTTGGTCAGGGCCGAAATATTAATCGCGTCAGGCAGCGCGTAGCCCTTTTGCTTTGCGAGGGCCGCAATATGGGCAACCCTGAGCGTAACATAAGGATCAGCGTATTGCCCGCCGGGCCAGTAGGGGAAAGAGCCGTCAGGCAGTTGGCTTTTCGCCAGCAGGGCCAGCTCGTCCTCGATAACTTTTTTGGGATTTTTTACCGGACTATCAAGTTCAAAAGTTTCAAGACGATCCGCAAAGGCGACAAGCGGAAGGAGCTGCGCGGTCTTTTGTTCCAGACAGCCGTAGGGATAATCAAAGAGGTAGCGCACTGCCTCTTTCAGCAGGGCAAGCCTTGAGGAAGAAAGCGAGACCGAAAGGCTCCCCGTCCCCTCAGGAACGAGGGAAGGAAGAACGACGCCTTCTTCAATAAAGGGATTATCGCTCGCGAGGCTGCCGATGGTAGTTACGGTTTCGTAAAGCACGGGCCTGTCCACAGTAAGGGTTTTTATTATCTTTTCGTTCACCAGGGGCGACTGAAGGGTAAAGATGATCCTGCTTTCTCCCGCGCCAAGGGCCGCAGCCATGAAAGAAACTTCCACTGTGGTTCCGGGGTTGATCTTCACCGTCTTTTCTTTGGCCCCGTCAATTTCAAGCACCGTATCCCAAACGCCGCCGTTTATTGTTTCGGTTTCCGCCAAAACCTTCGCTTCAACGGCGGTATTTTCCAGATTGGTAAGGATGAGGGAAACAGTGCCGGTGTCCCGCCAGCGGAGCTTCCGGGGCAGAGCGGCTACGGCGGTTAAGGGAGCGCTCACCCGCAGGTCCTTCTCCGCGATACCGAAATCGCTTAAACCGGAAGCAACCGCCGTACATCGGTAGGTGGTAAGCGAATCCGGCAGTTTGAATTGCACTTTTACGGTTCCGTCCGCACCTGTAACAAGGTAAGGCTCAAAAACCGCGGTTGGACGGAAATCCTTCCGCTCTTCCATTTTTGAATTGTTTTCCTCATCGCCGCCCTGGAGATCCGAGAGACTGTAGGTAACAGGATCGATGAGAAGCGAGCGGCTGTCCGCGCCACGTACTCCAAGCGGGAAATTATCGGGGTTGTAGAAAAATGCTAGCGGATCCGGCACATGGTAGTCGATCAAATCCACCACTCCCCTATCAACGGCCATGAAGGTTATTTCCACGCCAGCCGCCGGCTTTCCGTTCTGGCTTACCTTCAGCGTTACCTCCGCCTGTTCAGCCGGCCTGTAAACGCTTTTGGAAGGTTCAATCTCAATTGCGTAATGCCGGTTTTCATTATCCACATAAATGCTGGTCAGGCCGAAAAGACCCTTTGGCTTGTCCAAATCGGGTTCGTAATAGGTGTGAGTCGGCGGCCCAGATCGGACCGAATACGAGGCAATGGCGGCGTACACGATTGGTATATAAGATTCCTTAATCGGAATGTCGATGGTCAGGGCAGAGCCGTCAAGCTCAATGATCCTCTCTTCGATTATCCCTTCCCGTTCCAGTGTGAGCAGGTAATTCCCTTTGGGCAGGGGGGACTGCACCAAAAGTTTTGCTGTCTCCCCAGGCGCGTAAGAGCCCTTATCCGGCCTTAAGGTGATGCTGTCCGAATCGCCCCTGCCCCACAGCGCCCAGCCGGAACCTGTCACATAAAAACTGTAACGGGTCAGCGCGGAACGGCCCAGAGAATCCTTGCCTGAAAGCCGCACTTCGTATTCACCGCTGGCCGCAGGGGTAAATGGAATAACACCTGAGTGTTCCCTTCTGCCTGGGCGTATATTCCGTTCAACTACGGTCTCTTCAACCCTTTCCCAATACAGGTTGATCCTTCCGCCAATGCCGGCCTGACGGGACTGCTTCCACTCGTAACGGATCAATTTGAAGAAAATTTCTGGCACATCCCGGCTGTCGGAAGCTTGCTCAAAGGGCGTTCCTTCCGGCGTTAGTAACGCCCAACTGACTGTTGCAGGAGAGCCCGCTTGCAGGAAGTAAGCTGAGGATTTCGTGCTTGCGGGATCCACGGCCCTCAGAGTCCCCGTGTCAAGGCGGGAACCGATGTAAAAAGAAGCGGGGTGGACAATAGCCGCGTTCCTGACGGAAATTTCCTGCCTTGCCGCGTCCTGGACTGAGGCTTCAAGCCGGTAGCGGTAGGTAACTCCTTCAACGCCGTCTACACCGATGTTATGTGCTATGTCGGCGCTGCCGTCCGGGCCCAGGGTTCCTTCCCCGTAGGCGGCAAAGTATCGGCCGTCGTAGGTTTCCGGGCCGAAACGCCAGTAACGCCAGTTTCCTCCAGGGTTGAAGCCCGCAGGCTCGCGGCTCCAGTAGTAGGTGTAGGGAGCGCCTGAAAGGCCGCCGCCTGACAGATAAGAGGCGGAAAGACGGCCTGATATTTTTTCACCCTGATAATAGGTGAGGTCGGGGAATTTCAAAGACGCCTCAACACGTAGCCGCTCGAAGTTGGCGACTATAAAGGTAATCGCGTAATCCTGGCCGCCGCCGGAAAGACGCTTGTAGCGCATAAGGTAACGGCCCGGGTCAAGGTTGGCTGGGATGGCAAAGGAGCCGTGGCTTCCGCCGCTTCCGGTAGTTTTTCCGTTAAGCGAGGCAATTACCGGGGCGTTGCGTCCGCCGGTTGAGACTTCGATGCTGTAATTGCCTTCGTATGGGAAGAACCTTCCCCTGGAAAGATTCCTGTCTATGCCCCGGAAAGTAACGGTCTCCCCAGGCCTGTAAAGCCCTCGGTCGGTGAACAAAAAAACCAGAGCCCTGTCTTTTTCCGCCTCGAAAGGGCTTACGGCGGCTTCAACCGGAAAACGCCATATATTGTGGCTGTTGTTTGGAACAAATTCCGCCTGGTCTCCCCCGGTCATGGCCCCGCCGTCCTGAATCACCCGGACGCGAAAACCTTTTGACCAGTCGCTCACGCCGTAGTAGGGCTCCAGATCGGTAAAACGGGAAACAAACTCCCCGTTGCGGAATTCGAAAACCGCCAGCCCCTGGGCGTTGGTTGTGCCCTGCCTGACTACGGTATTTCCCTCAAGAAGCTCTACTCCGGCGTTCGCGACGGGAGCGCCCGTTGAAAGTTTTGTCGCCCATACAAGAACCTTATTGTAGGCGTAACGCGTGGTTATTCCTATGTCGGTAACCTGTACCGTAAGCCAATTGTTCGATTTGTATATTCTGTTGTTCCACTGCGAACGGGTTTCGTATTCCCAGGCCATCGCGGCGGAACCCTTCCCACTTGGCCCAAGGAAAGGCGATAGGTCCTCTACAATAAAGTTCTTCTTGTTCTTCGTATATTTTGAAACATCCTGGTTAGCAAAAGCCGAAAGGGACAGACGCTCATAAGGCCCCGACGCGGCGGCGATTCTTGAGTTCATGGACACCGGGTTCACGGTCTCCCAAACCACCAGCGGGGGAAAACCGGCTTCCAACATTCTTGGGCCGGAATTAAGGTGGTAAACGTAACTGTTTGCCTGGCCTACTTCCGCCCAAACGGTTTGGGCCTGTCCCAAAGAGCGGCCGTAAACGTCCTTTAGGTTCCCCGAAACATTCACCTGGTATCTTTTTTCGTATTCAAGGGGAAGCTTGTTTATCACCACCGTAGTGCCGTAAAAGTGGACATTTTCATTGTTAAGCGCGGGCATTCCCTGAACGGAAAAAAGTGACGGATTGGAATCCGGGTCTACGACATGGCTAAAGTAAAGCGATATGGGGATTGTGTCCCCTTCTTCGGTTCTGGGATTGGCGGCGGAACGGGCCGAAACATCGTCCAGTCTGAAGGGCCTCAAGGTGCGGAAGTTGAAAATTTGATCCTCTTTCGTACCAAGCCAGGCGGCCTCCGAACGCGCCCCCGCCATGATACGCAGGTTCACATCAGTATTCGGCGGCAGGGTGTCCCTGAGTGTCAATAATACTCCCTGTTCGGCCTTGTACTGTTCTGCCCTGTAATAGTTTTCGTCCATTTTGGGAAGCCGCGAAAGGGTAAAGGCGTAGGTCTGCCCCGAAGCGGTTTTTACTTCCATCCACTTGGCGATTTCTCCAAGGTTTACAGGATAGGAGAAAATAATCCTCATATATTTGGCTTCCAGGGGATCTGCGTCCCAGGAATTTACCCAGTTATCTCCCGTCCCTAAATCCCATTCAAGGACGCTGAGCCGCTCGGTTTCGAAGCTGAAGGATCTTTCGCCTTGCAGGGACTTGCCGCCCAGGGATTTTATTTTGTCGGAAACCGTTATCCGGTACTCCTGCTGGGGCATGCTTTCCCCATCGGGCTCAAAGGAGAGGAGCCTGGTTCCATACCAGCGGTAAACCCCCTTCAGTGGCGGTTGAATCGTGAAAAGCCCAGCGTCTTCTTTAATTGGATCCCCCAGTTTTGCCAGAGGTACTACTGGCTGGGAAAACACCACAAATATGGAAGGTTTTTTTATTTCCGAGGGAAGTTCATCCCTTGGGCCGTAATCCACTATTCTAAATGGTTCATTGCTTTCCTGAATGTTTCCCGCGCCTGTATCTCCCGCACCGGAAACTGCCTCGTAATAGGCTATCCGGTAAGCTTCAAGGCCGGGCGCAGGCTTCCCTGCCGAAACATTAGGAGCGGAAAAAGTCGTTGTGGCCGAAGAACCGGCCTTTCCTTTGCAGGATCCAAAAGCTAATGCCGCCAAAACTGCCCAAAAGCAGGGCACAAGCAGGGGTAATTGGGTATTTCTTTTCATTGCGATTCCTTTATCAACTTTGCAATACTATAACTTATTCGGAAATGTATGTCAAAAATGCGTAACTTTCTGTTTATTAATCCGGCGTTTTATGATATAATCTGGAAAATCAACATACCCCGCCGCAGAGCAACGGGGTATGTTGTTCTCATAAGGTATTGGTCTCGAGTTTCATACCTTATGACCGCCCCAGAGGCTCGCACGCGAAAGCGTGCAGAAGGTATGAAACTCTCGCCACGAATCACCGGAAACGGTTAAATATATTAGCTTTTAGGAGTCTGCCATGATTATATGCTGCGGAGAAGCCCTGATTGATATGGTGCGGGTGACGGTTCGCGGTTTGGGAAATGTTTTTACACCTCTTCCAGGGGGGAGTCCATATAACACTGCCATTGCGATAGGCAGGCTGGGAGTGCCGGTCAAGTTTCTGGGACGGCTTTCCACAGATTTTTTTGGGGAGATTCTCTTCAAAAAGCTCTTAAAATGCCATGTTGGGGATGAGCTGATCCACCGTTCTGCCCAAAACTCTACCCTGGCCTTTGTGGAACAGGACAAAGTCAAGGGGCCTCAGTATATTTTCTATACTGAGGGCACTGCGGATTGCTCTCTCCAGCCCTCTGATTTGCCTCCAAAACTTCCCGCAGATACCAAATGCATAGTTTTCGGCTCAATTTCAATGGTTTTGGAACCGGTTTCTTCCGCAATTGAATCCTTTATCCTTAGAGAGGGAACCAGAAAGAGCATGGATCAGGTGGATGGGGCGCCTGTTATCTCCTTTGACCCCAATATCCGGCCTTTTTTAATCAAAGACAAGAACGTATACACAGGAAGATTTGAAAAATGGGCGGCCGCCTCCACTATTGTTAAAATGTCGGTTGAAGATTCCGCGTTTATTTATCCTAAACTGGATCCGGAGAAAGCTTTACAGAAAGTGATCACCATGGGCCCAAGACTCGCGATTTGTACTCTGGGACCCAAAGGCGCATTGGCCCTGTTACGCCGGAATGACGGGAGTGTTACGAAGGTAACCGCGCCTGTGGTGGATCTTCCGGTGGCGGATACCATAGGGGCAGGGGATACCTTCCACGGGGCTTTTCTCGCCTGGCTTGAACTTAAGGAAAAAATGTCCCGCTCCGCTCTGGTATATTTAAGCGAAAATGAGCTCTACGACGCCCTCTTTTTCGCCAATAAAGCCGCTTCCATCGTTTGTACCCGCGCCGGAGCTGAACCTCCGAGCCGGAAAGAGGTAGAAACCCTGAAGGGTCTCAAAGAAAAAGAAAAGGAAGCAAAACCTACGGCAAAAAAAACCTCTGAAGTGAAGCCTAAAGAGGCAAAGCCCATAGAAACGAAGTTAGCGGCCAAGGCAAAACCCGTCGCCGCCAAGAAATCGGCAGTAAAAGGCAACAAACCCTAATTTATCGCAGAGTGCACAACAATAAATAAACTAAACAAAAACTGGAAACGGGCGGGCGTGGACAGTGTCGGGCATTCTCTTTGCTCCAATCCTTTATTTGACGCTTTCGTGCGCAAGCCTGCGGCTTGCTGGACACGAAAGCGGGGGTCTACCTTCGGTTCTGTAGGTCCAACCCCCATTTTCCCGCCTGTCGCAAAAGGTCATGCCCGGCCCTGGCCCACGCCCGCCCATAAGCATTTTTATTCCGTCAATCCATGCTGTGGACGCAGGGTAAATTGGGTTTATGCATCGCAGGGGAAATGAAAAGTCTGCATATCACCCCGCTAAGGCGGGCAAGATCATTTGGCTTGGTGTAATGCAGATTTTCCTATTGTTAGAAACCTTAATTAGTCTGAACGTACACATATGCATATATCCTGCTGAAGGCGCCGGGACGGATGGCTACGAGGCCGCTCGGCGTGCAAGAATAGGGGCCACGTCAAAACGTGCGTAAATAAAGGCCACGACCGACTAGGCCGAGTAGACACCCGCCCCAGCGCCTTTGACTAGGGATGTCTGATGTTTCATGTTCACACAGATAAATTAGGATTTATTTTTCAGCTAGAATTCAGTTATAATTCACTTAACCTTCACATTCACAAGTTATTATGTTGTTCTATTATTATGCAGGATGTTTTCAGGCGGCGCGAAAAAAAGTACCTTATCACAAGTGAGCAGGGAGCGGCTTTACAGAAGCTTATAGGCTGCTATTCGGCGATGGACCAGCAGGGGGAGTATCTTGTACAGGACTTGTATTACGATACGGCTGATTGGGACTTAATCTGCAAATCTATTGAAAAACCATCATACAAAGAGAAACTGCGCCTGCGGCTATACGGCGAATACAACGACGAATCCCAGGGCTTTTTGGAAATAAAGAGGAAATATGACGGCATCGTATATAAACGCAGGATTGCCTTTCCCTTAAGCGAATTGAAAAATCGCTGTTTGCGGGAAACCGTATCGGCGGGTGATTCTCAAATTTCACGGGAGATAAGCTACTTTCTGCAAATCAATCCGGTTTCGGAAAAGATCCATATCGCCTATAAAAGAACCGCTTATAACGGCATCGAAGATAAAGGCTTGCGTATTACATTCGACAGGGACATTGTCTTTCATTTATGTTATTTAAATGGCAATATTTTCAGCGAATATAATCCTGAAAACGGCAGTCAAATTCTGGATCCAAACCAGGTGTTAATGGAGATAAAAACCGAGAGCGCTATACCTTTATGGCTTACCTGCGCTCTTAGTGAAAACAATATTTTCCCTGTATCTTTTTCCAAATTTGGCGTTTGCTATGTCAGACATATCTCAAAATTACAAGGCTTACAGGAGCGTAAAAATGTCGCTTAATACAATTACCGCAAGTGTGTTCAACGGGAGCATTACACTGCAAGGCATGATCCTCTGCACTGTCTTTTCATTAATCTTCGGCCTCGTGATAGCTGGAATCTATATGTTCAGGAATAATTACAGCCGAAGCATGGCTACGACATTGGTACTATTGCCAGCCATTGTACAGGTTGTCATCATGCTGGTAAATAAAAATATCGGCGCGGGGATTGCCGTAGCCGGGGCTTTTTCGCTGGTACGTTTCCGTTCCATTCCGGGAACCGCAAGAGAAATCAGCGCTTTGTTTTTCGCTATGACCATAGGCTTTGTAACAGGACTTGGTTACTTATTTTACGCTTTTGTGTTTTTGCTGCTTGTTGGCGGAGTATCGTTACTGCTATCACAGTTGTCCTTTGGCGACGATGGAAGTATCCGTTTTCTTAAAATCAAAATCCCCGAAAACCTGGATTATGAAGGGCTTTTTGATGATATTTTCGCCAAATATGCCGGAAGCGTCAGGCTGGAAAAAGTGACAACCACCGACATGGGCAGTCTCTTTGAACTGACCTATGTTGTGCAACTGAAATCGTCATCAAAAGCATTTATAGATGCACTGCGCTGCCGCAATGGCAACCTGAATATAACGTTAAGCCGTAATCTAAGCGGAGAGGAATTATGAGCATGAAGAAAATTAAATTATACGTCGTGGCTTTGAGCTTAATGGCGTTTTTGTCAGCCGGTTCCTCGGAAAACTCAAGCGCCGACTACAGGCAGGCTGTGTTTTCAAACGGCATGTTCCGTATCACTTCAGGCGGTAAATACGTTTTGTCGGGGAAACAGGAAGGGCAAGTATTTATTCAGGCAGCAAAGAACGATGTTGTGGAATTGGCGCTTGATAACCTGACTCTCCACAACCCGAACGGCCCTGCCATATACGCGCCTCGCGCCAAAAGGGTTGAATTGATTTTGCTTGACGGATCGGTGAACACGATTTCCGACGGCAAGCATCCAAACGATAACAGTAACGATAACAGCGCCGTTATCTTCGTCCGGAATGATTTGGTCATTTCGTCCAACGGGACAGGAAATGGCGCGCTAAACATTACGGGCAATTTCCAGCACGGCATTCGCGCTCAGGATACCCTTACTATAAAAAGCGGCGTCGTTAATATAAAAGCGGTTGGCGACGCTCTGCGCGGCCGAGACGCTGTAATTATCGAAGCGGGGACTTTTTCATTGACAGCCGGAGGCGATGGCATACAGTCCAACAACGATGTCAACGCAGAACGGGGTTACGTCACCATAAACGGCGGTACTTTTACCATTAATGCGCAAGATGACGGCATACAGGCCGAAAGCTCTGTTACAGTCAATGGCGGCAGTTTGACAATGACGGTAAAAGACGATGGCATTACGGCTAAAGGTTATGTTCTAATAGCAGGCGGTACTATCCGCGTCATGGAATGCTACGAGGGCATAGGGGGGCTTAATGTTACTATTACAGCCGGAGACATAGATATCGTATCAAGGGATGACGGCATTAATGCGCGAGAATACGTAGCCACTACTAATGTGCGGGGCAGGTTTACGATGGGCCGTCAGCCGATGGGTCGTCCGACAAATGAAAATATTTATGTGCGTATAACAGGCGGCAATATACATGTCTATGCGTTAACAGACGGCATTGACTCAAATAATAATGTCTTTTTTGAAGGCGGAACGCTTCGCATCAGCGGGCCATCCAGAGGAATGGAAGGAGCCATTGACTTTGACGGTACCATGCTTATTTCCGGCGGCAGTCTTGTTACAGCCGGGAGTGTTACAAGCGTGTCCGCCCAATCCAAGCAGCCTGCCGTACTTGTTGGATACAACCAGCAACAGCCAACAGGCGCTTTAATTGAAGTAAGGGACGCAAGCGGCAAAACTATCCTTGACTATACGGCTAAAACCTCTTTTCTTATGTCGGCTTTTACATCCCCGGACTTGGTTATCGACAAGACTTATTCACTGTATATAAATAGCCAGAAAATACAGGACATCACTCTTAGCAGCATGGTCACCACAATTGGCAATAACAATTTTTTTCGCGGCGGCTTTGGTAGCAGGGGCAGGTGGTAAGCAATATCATCAACAATTTATAATGCTATCTTTAATAAGACAGCAATTTGGCGAGCTGAGTTTCCTCTCCCTTTGACATTGCAGCCGGTAAAATAACAGGTTCACTCGCCGAAGGCGGCAATAGAAAACCTGCTTCCAGAAAGCTCCGAAACAATTCCGCATATTTCTCCCTCTCCACCTGCGTAGTCAAATAAATCCCCCGGCGCTGCCAGACGCCTGCAGTGACTTTTTCAACGCGATAGTACCTCTGGCGGACGGGACTGCGGCTGCGGATTTGAGCCGCCAGATCGTAAAGGGCCCTGGCCGCCGGGGCGAGCAGTACCGGCGGGATGAGTTCTCCTTGCGGAAAAGAAGCGTCCAGGCTTTTGTCGAGGGCCAGCACAGCTGGGCCCAGCGGCCAGGGTAAAACGGGGATAAGGATTGGCGTTTTGGGGACTGGCTCTACAAAAGGCCTCCAAAGGGAGACAATGGCTTTTTCGGCATTGCTGTCGGGAAAAGCCGGGTCGGGGATAGTCGCGGCTTGAAAGGACGCACACTCGTCAGGAAGAGCTTTTTTAATTGCGTGAAACATTGAGAGAGGATCATTATAAAAGCGAAATGAGCGGTCGGGACACAATACGGCAAGGGCCTTTGTTAGACGCCTTTCCAGTGGATGAGGGAAGGGGCTAAAAAGCCAGCGTTCCGCGGCGTTTTTAAGTTCCAGCAAAACCCCGGGCGGCTTATGGCCAAGAATCGCCCTTCCGCCCTGTAGCCACAAATCGACGAGCCTTTTCCCTCCATCGGTGTAAAGGTGGAAATCCCTGGCCCTAAGCACCCTGGGCAACAGGCGGAAAAGCTCCTCATCGTTATTCGCCATTTCAATCATCCTTTATCTTTGTGTAATGAGAGCTTTGGTGAAGGCTTAAAAAGCTCTTTTCATGCCCGGTTTCAAAATAAACTTTTACCACAGGGCCGTCTTCGCCTTCGCGGATGTTAGTAACCGAGCCGTAGCCGTGATCGCTATGGAAGATCCTGTCTCCCAAAGTCCAACGGCCGTCAGAGGAAACTGTTGGCTTTTTACCAACAACGCGAACCCACGCCGGAGGAGAGGCGCTGGCTTGAAACGCCTTCTTCCCAAAGCCTGGCGGTCGGGAGCCGATTATTCTCAATTCCTTTTGGTCTACTTCGCTTAAAAAGAGCGATGGTTTCATGGGTAGAGTCCTGCCGAACATCCGCCTGAAAGCGCAGGAGCAAAGGTAAAGCTCGTCCATGGCTCTTGTTGCGCCAACGTAAAAAAGCCGCCTTTCCTCTTCAAGGTCTTCGCCGCTTTTGTCTTCACGCGGAAAAATTCCCTGCTCAACGCCGGTCATGATCACGCGGCGGAATTCCAGCCCCTTGGTATTGTGCAGGGTGATAAGCGTTACCATGTTTTCACTGTTGCCTGATGCTTCCTCGATTGAGCGATCCAGTTCTATGTGTTCCAGAAATTCAAAGAGCCCCGCCTCTGACGCTTCGTAAAGGCTGGCCGCGTTTGCCACTTCTTGCAGGTTGCCAAGCCGCTGGTTTCCGGTGATCTCGTCACGGGTCAAATGGTATTCGGCTATTCCGCTTTCGTTTAAAAGATTTATAACGCAAGCTGAAAGCCCTTCGCCTGCCCTTAGAGTTCCGGTACTGGGTGGAATATAATTGTTCGCAGTCGCTGAGGCCAGCGGGTTTCCGGCGGCTGGCCCTGAAGCGTCAGACTCGTTATCATCGTAATTTTCCTGGCTGGATGAAAGGGAGGCCCTTCCGGCTTCTATAGCTTTTAAGAAAGCCGCAATGCCCGCCCGCGCTTTGGCTGATAACTGAGGCGCGAGGCTTTGGGCAGCCATAGCCAGGTTTCCGTTGTTTTCTTCCTTCGCGGCTTCCTCGATAATGCGATCCACTGTGGCAAGGCCCACACCGCGGGTCGGCTTGTTTATCATTCTGCGAAAGGCAACCTCGTCCCTCAGATTTACCAAAAATGAAAGAAGCGCGAGGGTGTCTTTTACTTCTTCCCTCTCGTAGAATTTCAGAGAGCCTACTACGCGGTACGGTATCTTTCTCCGCAAAAACTCGGTCTCGAATCCCAGGGATTGGGCATTGGTTCTGTAGATTATCGCCCAATCAGAATATGGGACCGGCTTTGCGTCTGTCGCGCCTTTCTTTATAAGTTCCGCGCAGAATTCAGCCTCCGTATCCTGATCGGGCAGGAAGGCAAGCACGGGAACTTTTCCGCCGCCCCGCTCTGATTTAAGTTTTTTCCCCAGGCGGCCAATGTTGTGATTCACCACCGAAGCGGCTGTATTTAGTATGGGGGCGGTGGAACGGTAGTTTCGCTCCAGCCGGATAATGTCCGTGTTTTCGTAGCGATCCGGAAATTGCAAAATATTTTTTACCTCGGCGCCACGGAAGCGGTAAATGGACTGATCGTCATCGCCAACAACGCAGAGATAGGTGTCGCTGCCGTAAAGTTCCTTCAGCAGCTGCGACTGCGCAATGTTGGCGTCCTGGTATTCGTCTACCAAAATCACTTTGAACCTGTCGCGGAAACGCCTGGCTACTTCCGGCTCGTTGCGCAATATTTCCACGGGCTTTTTGATGAGGTCGCCAAAGTCCACGTTGCCGATTTTCGCCAGCCGCTCCTCATATTTTTTATAAATGCCCCTGAATGATTTGCGATAATCGATCAAGTCAAGCTCTGGATCGTCAGGCGAAAGAAAATAATCCTTTGCTCGCGCTATGCTGTTCGCGGCGATTTTTACTTCCGCCCTGGGCGCACCTTCCATGATGGTGGCCAAAAGCGACATTGTGTCGTCGTCGTCGTAAATTACAAAACCGCTGTCAAGCCCGCACAGGTTTCCGTTCCGTCGCAAAAACCATGCGCCAAACGAATGGAAAGTCCTGAGCATGGCGTCCCCGGCGCGTTCTTCGATGCGCTTTGCCCTTTCAGCCATTTCTCTGGCGGCCTTGTTGGTAAAGGTTACCGCCAGAATGGATCGTGGATCCAGGCCTTTCTCCCGAATAAGGTAGGCAATCTTGGTGGTTATCACCCTGGTTTTGCCGGAGCCTGCTCCAGCCAGGATCAAAAGCGGCCGCCCGGTATGCAGTACCGCATCCTTTTGCTCGGGGTTGAGGATTTCAAGATAAGAAGGAAGAGGCATAGTTTTATATTAGCCATCTATAAAAGTAATTTCTATTGGAGAGAACTATATCAAGCTGAAAATCCGTGGCCTCTGTTGTTTAAATATTATCGCTTCTTTAAATTTAGAATTGCCGATATTTGGTACCATATGTGCCGTATTGCGTCAGTGAAAAGCTGATGGTACACTTTACCCATGAATGATACTATTTCTCTCCTTAAAGAATCCGGCGCTTTACTTGAAGGGCATTTTCTCCTTTCGTCAGGACGGCACGGAGATAGATATTTTCAATGTGCCAAACTTCTGTCGAATCCCAGCCGGGCGGAAGCGGCCCTTACAGGAGTTGCCGCGCAGATAAAAGCGGACATGTTAGCAGAGAAATTGAAAATTGACGCCGTTGTGGGACCCGCAATGGGGGGCATCATAGTCGCGTACGAGATTGCCCGTCAGTTAAATCTGCCAGCGTATTTTACCGAGCGGGATGATTCCGGGGTAATGACCTTGCGTCGCGGTTTCCAGTTGCAGCCGGGCATGGCGCTTCTTATTGCGGAGGACGTAGTTACCACCGCCAAATCTTCCGGGGAATGTGCGAAGGCGCTGGAAGAGGCCGGGGGAAAGATAGCGGCCCTGGCCTGCGTCGTCGACAGGCGCTCTTCGGGGATAGAAATTAAGTGGCCGTTTTACCCGGCCTGCCGCCTTGAAGCAGCCAACTGGGACGCAGAAGACTGCGAGCTCTGTAAGAAAGGCGTCCCGCTGGTAAAGCCCGGTTCCCGAAAGATTTGATTTTCCAAGAGCGATTATGAAGCGCCCTCTTTTTTCCCTTGTATACGAAGATGAAAACATTGCCGCCGTGGACAAAAGTTCAGGCATAGCTGTAAGCCCTGACCGCTGGGATCTTTCCAGGGAACGGTTGGATAAGCTCGTTGAAGATTTTCTTTGTCTACAGAAGATTTACACAGTTCACAGGATTGATCGAGAGACATCGGGGTTGGTGGTTTTTGCAAAAAACAGCGAGGCGCACAAGATCCTTTCAATGGCTTTTGAAAGCAGGCAGATTAAAAAGCGTTATATCGCGGTTGTTTGCGGGCGGCCTTCCTGGAAGGAAACTACTTGCGACCTTGCCCTTGTTCCGAACGGAAACAAGAAGCACCTTACCATCATCGACAGGTTCCGTGGCAAAAGTGCGCGAACAAGTTTTCGTCTTTTGGGAAGCGCGGGAAATTACAGCGTTCTTGAAGCCTTGCCAGAAACCGGCAGGATTCACCAGATACGCGTGCACCTTGCCGCCCTTGGACATCCTGTTGTCTGTGATGAACTTTACGGAAACGCAAAGCCGGTTCTGCTTTCAGCCATTAAGCGCTCATGGCGCGGTGACCCGTTGGACGAACGCCCGCTCCTTTCACGGCTGGGCCTTCACGCCGCAGAGCTTTTCATTCCCGATTACGCCGTAAAAGGCGCGGAAGCAGCGGGTCTTGTACTTAAAGCTCAGCTTCCCAGGGATATGAGCGCCCTTATCCGCCAGATGGAAAAAGCAGGTGGAGAGAAATTTGTTCAGAAACAATGAGCAAAAAAAGAAAGTTACATTTCTAAACATACATCAAGTGTTACCCTTAACACAAATTCTCTTATGTCAATTTTTTTATTATATTCTCTTTTATCCCATTCTTCCCCAGCCAAACTATCACCAGAACAGAGAATTTGACCAAATTCTACTTTATTAAATTGTGAAGCGGCTATATATGCAGAAGTTTCCATTTCAACAGTCACACATCCCTCACTTTTCCTTTGGGCGACTTTTTCTTTTGTTTCCCTGTATAAAGCATCAGTTGTCCAGGTTTTTGCCTTTATGTAAGGCAACTTTTTATCCATTAATGCATTTTCAATTATTTGCACGACATTTTCATTAGCTATCACTTCCCTGGACGGTTTAACATAATGATAAGATGTACCCTCATCTCTAACAGCAGCTATTGGAATAATTAAATGTCCAACAGCAAGTTCTTTCTGTAAAACTCCACACATTCCACAAGCAATAAATTTTTTACAACCCAATGCTGAAAGCTCTTCTATTTGCCCTGCCGCCATAGGCGATCCAACGGCCGCCTGAATTAAAGTTATTTTTTTTCCCTCATATTCCAACTCATATAAAGGATAATTCATTCCTTCGGATTTAAAAATAAAAATGATTTTATATTAGTATTCCATAAGAATTTTTTCAATTGCATCTGAAAAGAAACATAAAACACATTTTTCAGGCATATTTTCCAAAGGTTGAATAATATTTAAAGGTCTTATAAATGCGTTTATATCCTCATCAAATTCCAAAATTGGAAACTCTTTTTGCACCATAATTTTAACCCCTTTTTCCAAATCATTATTTTTTAATTGATTTTTGTCAATATACAATTAACCTACTTTAACAAACATGCACCTAACTCCATTCATTTTAATTTTTTCATTTATTATTTCCAATACCCTTGTTTCTCTTTTTATCCATGGGGTCGAATCACATTTATCGTCTATTATTTTTTTATTTTCTTTGTATGCTTTTTCAATTTCTATCCAACAAGGCTTAAATAATAATTCTTTCTCATAATTGTCAAGTTTTTGATCAATTTGATTACAATCAATCTTTACAGAATAATATTCAGAAACCATTTTAAATATATTACCATTACCTTCCATTGCAATTCCATATTCGGTTATTATTCCAATTTTTTTAACAATTTTGGTCACATTGTATCCGACCTCTTCCACTACTTCCCTTTTTAGCGCCTCTTCAATTGTTTCATTTTCTTCAACTCCTCCACCTGGGAATTTATATTCATTTGTTCTTCCTAAAAACACCATTAAAATATAATTTTTGTTTAGTATTATTGCCCTAACCGCTTTTCTCGATATTATTTTACCTTTGTTGAAATCTAGTAAATTTTTATCATCGCGATAAAGCTCTTCGTTGAACAACATAACACTTTATACCATAAATTTTTACATCTATAACTAAAAAACATATTGAAAGGATAAACCCATTTGGAAAAATTTATCCTCCCAATATGGTTCTGGTGGACTTACTCTCTCTTTTGGAGGTAAGAGAATAGAATAAAGACCTTGATGGTTGTTCGCGAATGGTGACATCTGAATTCCAATCATCAAATGCCTATTTATCATATAATTAGGTGAGAAATAAAATGAGCCGGTTCCAAAGTCATAACCCATATGGAGAATAAAACTATTATATCCTATAATTCCATATGGCGCTAATACACCGCCTGTTACAGGATGGGTATGGTGAAGATTACTTTCTGCTTCCGTAAAGAATAATCCAAATAATGATATAGTAAAATTTCCACCAAATCCAAAACAAAATTTATTCTCTGATGAAAACAAAAACATAGTATTAAATGTTGGGCTAAACCAATTAAAAAAAGATGAAGGACCACCATAATTAAAAATATAATTACTACCTGACCACTTATATGCTTCCGTTTCAGCAGAAATAATACCTATAACTCCACCAATAGAAAATTTTACCGAATGGATAAAGGAGCTACCCTCTTCGGCACTAGCAGGTGATCTTGGCACAGTAATAAAAACAATAAAAAAAAATACAAAAACAATTATTTTCTTCATAAATAAACCGCCTTTCTTAGGAGTCCACCTTATTATATTTTTATTGACACCAAAAAACCATTAGGAACAACATTTACTGTAACATTATTATTGGAATTATTTTTATGCAAAAACGGAATTATCCAACCATAAAATGAGCCAATAGCTGCACCTGTAAGTATATCTGTAATAAAATGAGCTCCTGAAGCTATTCTCATTGTGGAAACAGCGACCGCAAGAGAATAACTTCCAATTATTACCGGTAATTTCCATTTGGAATCAGGATATTCCTGTAAAAAGGTAGTAGATAAAAATGTTGCGCTTAAAAATGCCAGAGATGTAGAACCAGAAGGAAAGCTATTATAGTAATCATTTTCCTGCCCTTTTGGAACTCCTCCTTCATACATATATGGTCTATATCTTATAATTGCATTTTTCATTAAATCTTTGGTCCCAAATGTTAATAAAAAAGCTTCCGTATACATAATACCGTATGTTAACCAAGTGTTTATATCATTTCCATTGCCTATTACTGACACAACAGGCAAAATCAACATACCGTAAACTCCATAATCGCTTATTATATCCAATGTTTTATTGTAAGGAAACATTAAAAGGCGATCAAAATCGTTTATATCATTTTTATTCAATGAATTAGGAATTTGAGACGGTATATTTTCAACAAAAAAAGGACTGATAAACACACCAAGCGATAAGCTACTAATAATAATGTCTTTTTTAAGATCATAAGTGAATACACTTTGTGAACACAAACTATACGTCGCTGCACAAAAACAAAAGGCAAGTAAATATTTCTTCATTTTAACCCTCTATTTATGAATATATATCAATAAAACTTTTTTGTCAATTATGCAATAATTAAGACACTAATGATAAAATAGGAATTGTTGTTTTCATACGAACTCCTTATATTTGATTGTTTTAAAACATCCACCCAACAATTGCCTTTATATTAAAACCAAATTTAAAACTTTCACCTCCAGAAAAAGTTGCCATATCATATCTTATTCCAAAGGCGGGATCAAGAATTAAACCGTTTTTAAAAATAAATTTCCATCCAATATGAGATAACCCGACCAAACAGTGAATATTATCCGTGGAACCATCATAATCAGACTTCCTTCTACGATAACCTAACCCTAAATCAATATAAGGACTTCCAACTTCCGTTTTTATTGGATAATATTTACCATTCAGAATAAAATTGTAAGAAAACGTATTTTCAAAATTTGAAACAAAATTAATATATCCGTTTACTGCCAAATAAGGATTAATATCATAATTGTATCCAATACCCAGACCGATACCGCCTGAAACAATACCATTAACCATTGGAAAAAAGTCTACATAAATTGTATGTTTCTTATCTTGACCAAAAGTGTTTGGCAATAACAAACAAATAAGTATAAATACCATAAATAATCTCTTCATATATTTACCTCCAAACTAATATGTTTGACCTTATTATATATCTTTAAAAAACACAGACAATTCATCTTTACTGTTATTTATTGTTTTTATGCTAACTGTTTTCAGTTATTTTATGGAATTCAACATTCATTTACCAATACCTACTAACGCCATTATGGCATAACGGCTTGGAGCTCCTGTTTTCTGATAAATCTTTTGTAAATGTACCTGAACGGTATTAACTTTAATATCCATTAGAATTGCAATTTCCTTATTTGACTTACCTTGAAGCAAAGCTTCAACTATTTCGACTTGCCGCTTAGAGAGATCGTATTTTTCAACAAACTCTCGAGACAGACCGTTTTGGGCTGTATATAAAGGCGGGGCATTATTTAATTCTCCTGCAAGTAACTGCGTGCTATAACTTGAAATGAGTTTTATAAAAAGATAGAACATGAAGAAGTTTAAAACAAGCAAAATAACAAGGAAAAAACCGAGGTATAAAAAATTGTTAATACCTGCCTCTAATTGCTTTAAAAAAGGATTACGTATTGTCAAGTATGCAGCAGCTCCAATAGTCGGAGTAAGCAGGATAATCAACCAAATACGTAAAGGGGTACGGTTCAAAGCATCCTGAGGTATAGCCCTCATTACAGAGTAAAAAAATAGTGCCCATAAAAAAATAACAATATAATAAATTATATTGGCTTTCATATATAAATCATTGCTTGAAAATAGGAATTTACCGGTTATTCCAAGAAACATTGAACTGAAAATAACATCAACAAGAAAGGTAACATTCCAATGATAAAATGCCACTATACATAAATTTTCCTTTTTTCCACCGGCCAATAAAATCAGTATTATATACATTAACGCCGGAAGCATTATTTTAAAAATAATATGAATTGAGAAAAAATGACCATATAGGATTATATATAAAGGACGGAATAATAAAATAAAAAAAACCAGTAATACTCTTTTAATTCCTGATTCCTGTTGATATAATTTATAGAACAACAACCAAAGCGTTAGAAATTGTATTCCTGTTAAGAGAATTTCAAGAGGCATATTTATTTTACTATCCATATATTATTATTTTATATAATAATCATGTTATTTTGTCAAACATGTGAACAATGTCTTTCACATACCTGCAAAACTTGCAGTTAACGTTTGGCGGAAACCGAGCCCCGTTTCTTATGTTTCAAATACCAATACATGACCTATTGTTCCATCTTCATATTTTGCTTCCTGATTATTTGATATTAATTCATATTTTCCATTTGTATATTCACTTATCGTTTTTGTCCAAAATATTTTAGAGATTTCATTTTTTGGATGATATTTTAATTGCCATTTTCCTTTGAATTTATTTAATACATAATCCACAGCATATTTACCTATTCCTTGCCGTCTATATTTATACATTATGAAAAACTCAGATAATGTATAATCTGTTTCAATTCTAATTTCGGGATAATCGTTTATCATAATAAACCCAGCCAATTTATTATTTACTTTAATAAAAAATGGGAATCTGTTATTTTCAGTCCAATAGCTATCTAAATAGTCATAACCATAAAGTCCAAAATTATTAGTATCAAGATCGTCATATTGAGAAAATTCGTAACGATATTTTTCCATTAAATTTCTTAATATTTCTTTTTCTTCCTTTTTTACAAGTTCTATTATAATATCCATACATTTCTCCTAAAGTATTATATTGTACTGTGTTTTAGAATTATGTTTAAAAAAAATCCGTCTATCGGTTCCTTATTACATTTAGAATTTAATTCAACTTCAAGCACCGAAATATTATTAACCCATAATTTTAATTGCGATAAAGTCAATAATTTTAAAAATAGCCTTTCTGTTTCTAATTCCATTGCCGTACTCATTTTCGATTCCTTTCTGGTATCTACTAAATATTTAACATTTTCTTTTATATCTGTCAATCCTTTTCCCGTGGGAGCCTACGGACTTTAGTCCGAGGCGACCTGGCCGAATGAAGGCCGGTGTGTAAACAGTCCTGTTATATGCAGTACAGAAAACTGGTATTTATCCCAGAAGTCTAAAACTAATTTTGGATCTCTATATATAATTGTATATAAATTGATGGGCGTAGTCACCCACCTTATAAAAACTATTGTTCTTTTTTTATTTGGGAAATAATTTCTTTTTGGGCAGTTTCAATTTCCTCAATCCGAATAGTTCCTAAATCAAAAACTAATTTTTTTATTGTTTCCGATTCTTCTTTAGTTCCATTTTTAAATATCTTTTCAGATATTTTTGGATCAACAGTTTTTAGCGCTTTTGCAACCATTGTTTTATCCATTTTGTCAATGATTGTTTTTATTAAATCATTATCCAATGAGCCTATAAGTTCAGAAAATTCAATAGATATGTCCATAATAATCCCTTGTCTTTATCCTACTTTCCATTGTTTATTCAGTCTGTAAATTAGACTTCTTTGTTTTAAACCATTATATTTGTTTTGTCAATCTCCTTCCGAATATAATTCATGGTACTTGAAGCATTCAACGGTTTATTATATTCTGGTTCAAGAATGGAATATTTAACAATTGCTTTGACTGTGTTTCCGATTACCATAGTAGCTATAATATTCATTAACTCAAAAGTGAAAGCAGATAAAAACTTAAACAGCAATTACTATCATCTTTTGGTAAACCGCCTGATGCAGATGAATACGAATTAGAGAGTATTAAAAAATATTCACATTACAGGAAGGCCCATATCATTGACGAACTACGAATAGACGATATTACCTGGAATGATTTGAACATGGATAAGGTTTTTAGGCGAATAAATGTTTGCCTGACTTCCATTGGAGAAGAATATCTATATAATTGCCTGCATGAACTTCAAGCTGAACAAAGCAGCTTATTGGAAAGAGAAAAAATTATTGAATTTTTTACGGCTAATTCCGAAGAACGTCTTAAAGTACAATTCTGTCTGGCAAAAGTGGGAAAAGTAAAATACAATGGACTTACATCACTTATTTTTAATCCTGATATTAAGTTATTTAATTTCCCGATCATTTTTAATTTATTGTCAGTATTGCCGTTACTTTGTGTATTAACGCTATTTTACAGCATACCAATAGGCATTTTTTCTATATTACTGTCTTTTTTGATTAATTTAACGGTTTATATTATTTCGAAAAGGAAAGTGGATGTTGAGATTCCCGCGATAAGTTATTTCGCATCAGTATTATACTGCTGTAAAAAATTATGCAGGATCAATAGTTTGGAATCACTACCTTTGATGGCAGAATTAAAAAGCAAATACGGGATTTTTAAGTCCCTTGAAGGTAAACTTCCGCTTCCAAGGGCTATAACAGGCGATATTATAGAAGCCCTTTATGAGTATCTAAATATTTTATTTTTAATTGATATTCGCAATTATAATAAGTATACAAAAATGATTATCAGATATAACAATGATTTCTATGCCCTTTATAAAGCAATCGGAGAAATAGACCTTGTATTATGTCTATTATCTTTCAGGAAAAGCCTGCCATTATTTTCTCTGCCGGAATTTCATAAACAGAATACCATTGAATTTGAAGAGCTTTTTCATCCGCTTATCCCATCACCTGTAAGAAATACCGGCGAAATAACAAATGACAGTTTAATAACAGGTTCTAACGCTTCCGGAAAATCTACGTTTATAAAAGCTTTGGCAATAAATGGTATATTGGCACAGACAATTTATTTATCTACCGCAAAAAAATTTACGACAAGGTTCTCCATGATAGTAACCTCAATGGCTATGAGTGATGATATATTGGCCGGGGATAGTTATTTTATTGTGGAAGTAAAATCGCTAAAGAGAATTCTGGATTTAGTACAAAAATATCCCTGTACTTGTTATATCGATGAAATTTTAAGAGGAACAAATACTATCGAACGTATTGCTTCGTCAGCATCAGTTTTAGAGTATCTTCATTTACAGGATTGTTTATGCGTAGTGGCGTCTCACGATATTGAATTAACGAATATTCTGGCCGAAAAATACGACAACTATCATTTTTGTGAACAAATAACCGATGATGAAATTACTTTTGATTACAAATTAAAACATGGTGTATCCGGAACACGGAATGCCATTAAATTATTAAATTTAATGGGCTTTAATTCAGAAATCGTAAAAAGAGCAGAGGAATTAGCTTTTGAGCATGACAAAAAACAATTTGCCCAATCACGCCCTGATAACACATGAAGCCCCTGGTAAAACCACAGAACTCAGCGCGTTTCCAACTGCTCCGGTTTGTGAATCTATTGGACAAACAGTTACATCGCCGGAAGCCTGATGGGCAATGACGACAAACTCATCCCCTGGGGCGAAACAAAAGTTTCTGGGGCTGTCTCCAAAGGTCGGGTAAGAGCCTATGAACTGTAGTGAAGACCCTTCGCGTACACTAAAGGCCGAGATAAGGTTTTTTCCTCTTACAGAAGCATACAGCCTTGTCCCGTTCTCTGTAAAATGGATATCGGCGGCGATATCTTTCTGAGTAAAAGTTCCTTCAATAAGAGGATACACACTCTCTTGTTTAAAACCCGCGTCAGTCAATTTATAGCATACCAGGCTTACACCCATTTCCATAACGGCATACACAAATTCACCGCCGGGATGAAAGGCTAAATGCCTTGGTCCGCCGCCTGCCGGCGCTTTGACGGCAGGGCTTGCACCGTCCGGTACAAGCGAACCGTTTTTTTGCTGGTTATAGCAAAAAAGGCAGTCCGCCCCGAGGTCGGCGGCGATCAAAAGATTGGAGCCTGGGACAGGATTTACCGAATGTGCGTGAGGGCCTTTCTGGCGGGCCTGATTCGGGCCGGAGCCGGTGTGCTGTATTTCGGCTACAACGCCGCCGAGGGAACCGTCGCGTAGAATTTCAACGCCAAAAATACTGCCGCTGCTGTAATTCGCGGCATAAAGAAAGCTATTCATTTCGGCCACATGACATGTACCCGCGCCGGATACTTCCCTGCTGTTTACCAAAGTCAGCGTGTTCTGAGCCCCTACCGAGAAAGCGGAGACCTTCCCCGCCTTTCCGGTTTCATTGGCGGCATACAGAAAATCCCCGGAACGCAATAGAAAAGAGGGGTTTTCACAGCCGTAAAATGAATCTTCAAGACGCAATTTGCAACTGCTTGTGTCAAACCTGAGAAGGTGAATCCCCCGATCTTTTGGGTCGGCGGTGTAACATCCGGCATAAAAAGAATAAATCATAGTGAAATCCTTCTAAAATGGCTATTGCTTTCTGGATGAATCAAAAGCCGCTTCGTTAATCTTTGAGTTGACGTCCGACAAAATGGCACGGGCGTTTTCACCTTTGGCAATGGCGTCCGGGTTATCTCCGGCCTGAAAACTCTGCTGCGCTTCATCATAAGTTTCACGCGCCTCGTGTGTGTCCTGCGTAAGGGAATCAAAATCAAGCTGAATATCCGGTACATCCCTGGCGTTACTGATGGCGCTTGAGGTTTCTGTCAATGAGCTCTGTACATTGTCAAGAAGAGCCGCTGCTTCCGCCTTGGAACGTTCTTTTGCGGACTGTCCGTCGGCAATAGCCTTTTCGGCATTGTTGATAGCTTCGGCAGCGAATTGTTTTGCGACATCGTAGCGCTTGCTGTCAGCCTCGCTTTGCATTCTGGTTAGGGCGTCCCTTGCATGGATGACAGTATTTCCGGCGTAGGTAACCGCATCAGCGTCATTTTCCGCACGGATAACCGCGTCCTGTGCTTTTTGCATTTCTTCTGTAGGGGGCGAGGAGCAGGAAGAAAAAGCCAAAACCATAATGAAAATCACCGCGAGAGTGCCAATAATTCTTTTCATTTTTTTCCTCATACAATAATATCGGGAAGTTGCCGAAAAATAAATATATAGGAAGTTAATGGTTGCATATATAACGAAAAAGTCTTCTTTTCTCCGGTTTTTGACATCATTTTTGCTTGCCGCCGGAGTTGCGGCGCTTATGTGTCTTTTCCTCGACGGCCCAAAACTGGGCCCGGTATATGATTTTCTCCTCAAATTACGGCCTACCCTTCCTATTTCCAGGGAACTTCTCATCATCGACAGCTCAGTTTCTACCCAGGAATCGGGAGACGGCATCCTTGAACCGGGAGCCGCCGCTTCTTTACTCTACACAATGACTGAATTGGGCGGGAAAACCCTGATCATCCAGGTTCCCATTTTGGGTCTTTCCGCCGGCGGAACTGTAGGGGAAGAGGAAATACTATACCGGTTTGACGAAGAATTTTCGGTTTTTAGCAAAAACATCCAGAACCTGTTTGACGCCATAAGAACAGGGTCAGTCGCGCCCACCGAGTCTGCCAGATTTGTGGGGGAACTGGTTGAACTTTCGGAAAAAGGGAAGGAAAGGCTGGTTTCCGCCCTTGTACGGCGGGATGAAGGAGCCGTTATCAACATGGAAAAAGCGGCTGCCTTTTTCGGTCATGTTCGGCGTCCCGGAGACCTTCAGGTACAACTGATAAGAGCAGGCGAGGGCGGAAGGCCCGGGGTACTGGCGGAGAGAAACGAATACTCAAAGGCCAAAGCCGACCGTGACGGGGTTTTAAGGCGGATTGTCCCTTTAGTGCCAGCGCCAGAGCTTTCCGAAACCGTAACCGGGGAGAGGACTTTGGAGCACATTATTTACGCCGCCCTTAAAACAAGGTTTAGAGAATCCAATATCGAAGCAGGAAAGTACGGCTCAGTTCTTGCGATGAGGGGCGGCCCGGATGAGACAAGCAGAATTATCCCCCTGGATCGATCCGGCGCTGTTTTATTTGAAGCGCCCCACAGGGGAGAGGATTTCAGGCGCATCGAAATTTTGGTTTTTTTGGCATATGACGAAGCCGATCACAGCCTTAGGCGCCTGCTTTCGGAAGGGGATGCCCTGGGTATTTTCCAAACTACAGAGGGCGAGAATAATCCCTGTATTCTTTACGATTACGCCCTTTCTATAAGAGAAGAGCCAGCGTCTGTTTTCGCCAATGGGGATGAGGATAAGAAAGCCGCCTGGGTCGAGGCCAGAAACAGGTATTTTTCGAAGCTTGAAAGTTTTCTCAACGGCCCCGCCGAAATGACTTTGGTAAATCGCTATGAGGAAATAATTGCATCTGAATTCCCGAGTAAAAATCCACAGGGAGAAGCGGAACTTTTAAAAATGTCCGAAATGAGGAATTCCCTGATTCGAATTTTCGCGAGTATCAGGACCAAACAGGAAGAAGTTGTGGAACTGAGGGAAAAACTGGAAACTGCCCTTTCATCGTCTTTCTGTATTCTTGGCAACACTCAGGATGTGGAAGCTTCAGCGCTCCTGGCAAACTGCATCCTCACAGGACGGGTGGTAAAACCGGGAATAAACAGATACCTCTTTTTTGGATCTCTATTGGCAGCTTTTATTGCCAGCTTTTTTATTAAGAAGCGAGCGCCGCTTTCTACCCTGGGAACAGGCTTGTTTTATTGCCTGCTTTTTGGAATGGGGCTTTCGGTAAGCTTTATTTTCACCGGTTTTTGGTATGATCCCTTTGTTCCCGTAGCGTCATGCGGGACAGGCGTTCTTGTCTCTGTTGTCTGGGCGTTGATTGCAAAAAGCCGTTACTCCAGACGCTTTCGCCAGGCCTTTGGCCCCTATGTCTCCCGCCCTTACCTGAAAAGCGTCATCAAAGCGGGGAAGCCAATTCAGTCTCAGATTATTAACGCCAGAGCGGCGATTGTAGCTGTAAAAAATGCCGATTCATCCGTCCGTTACGCCAAACAGGTTCTTTCATTTCAGGAAAAAGCCGCGGAGTCTTTTATAAAGACCGGAGGCGTCATCGTGGGAACAGAAGAAGATCTGGTTACAGTGTGTTTTGGCTCTCCGATTGAAAGAATATTCCTTGCCAGCCAAAAAGAAGCCTCTCCCTATGAAAATAACATTAATGCGAACGCGGCTCCCGCAATAAGAGCCGTTGGCCTCGTTTCCGAAATTGCCCAGTATCCCGAATGTGCATCCTGGCATTTTGGACTGGATACAGGTAATTGTGCTTTTGCCTGGACGGCTCTTTCAGGTTACATCGCCCTTGGCGCGCCGGTTCAACAGGCAAAAATATTTTCGCGAATAGCCGGCAGTTACAACACCAGAATTATCGTTTCAGGATTGATTCTAGAGGCCGTTGAACTGCCTTTAAAAAAACTGGATGAACTCAAAGCAAAGAATATAAAAGAGCCTTTTTACAAGCTGACTGTAGAAGGGCAAAGCCAAGTTTAAGTAAAATTTTTAAATCAGATAATTTATGGAAATATTTTCTGCCAACGTTCCGGCTGTATGCCCGAGCCGCGAAAGCGGCGAAGCGCATACAGACCTGTTATGTGCAGTTTGCCCTGTTTTTTATTTTAAATTTTCATAAGTTTATATGCTCTTTTATTGCTTCAGATAAATACTCTGGTGCAGTAAATTCTTTTGAAACATCTATATTTTGTGCATCTATTTCCAACGCCAATGCTCCTTTGTAATTGATTTTTTTTAATTGTTCCATTATTTGTTTCCAATCTATCGTACCATTAAATGGAAGTAAATGCTGATCATATGTACCATCATTATCGTGTAAATGCAATGCAATAAGTTTATCGCCATATTTTTTAAGACAGTCAATTTTTGGCGTAAAACAATTATTATGTCCGCTATCATAGCAGAATTTTATTTTGTCAGATTTAATATTATCAAATAGAAAATCAAGATATTCAGGCTTTCTTAAATTTTCAAGGGCGATAATAACACCATTTTTTTCTGCTTTTTCTATAATCCGTTTAAACCTGTCAAGTCCTAATTGA
>Ga0268262_10000216_pt1 | contig 76024 bp, 73 predicted proteins | sample TergutNc150P3_FD_190354 | JGI IMG/M metagenome (GOLD analysis project Ga0268262, IMG submission 190354) | Nasutitermes corniger P3 segment gut microbial community from laboratory colony in Florida, USA - Nc150 P3 (SPAdes) (version 2) | ecosystem: Host-associated > Arthropoda: Insects >...
TGGCGGAGCCTTTGCCGCCTTCGAGTTCGGCCAATATCTTTTCGGCCGCCGCCACGACCTTCGGCGGCATGCCCGCCATTTTCGCCACGTGTATTCCGTACGAATGGCTGGCCGCGCCCGGCCCAACCCTGTGCAGGAAGATTATCTCATTATTATGCTCTGCCACCTGAAGCGTAAGGTTCCTCGCATTGCTTAATTCCAGCGCCGTCAGTTCGTGATAATGCGTCGCGAACAGGCACCTCGCGGACAGGTCGTTCGCGTATTCCAAAACCGCCCTCGCTATCGCCATGCCGTCGAAGGTCGCCGTGCCCCGCCCTATCTCGTCGAATATTATAAAAGACCTTTCCGTCGCGCGGTTCAGGATATTCGCCGTTTCGCTCATTTCGAACATGAACGTCGACTGGCCCGTCGCCAAATTATCCGACGCCCCCACGCGCGAAAACAGCTGGTCCGCGATTCCGATTTCCGCGCTGTCCGCCGGGACGAAAGACCCCAAATGCGCCAGCACTATTATCAGCGCGTTCTGCCGCAGGTATGTGGACTTGCCAGCCATGTTCGGCCCCGTCAGCAACGCTATGCTTCGGCGTTCGTCCGCGCCTTTGCAACGCAACGCGCAATCGTTTTTTACAAATTGGCGCGCCTGGCCGCGAAGCGTCGATTCCACCACCGGATGGCGGCCGCCTTTTATGTCAAACACCGGCTCTTTCGCGATTTTCGGCCTGGTCCAGCGCTCGGTCGACGCAGCGTCCGCCAGCGACAGATACGCGTCCGTTTCGGCCAGGATGTCCGCGACTTTACCGATCTCTTCCGCGTCCTTTTTTATAAGGCCTATCAGGTCGTTTATTATCTCGGCCTCTATCGCGGCGGCGCGCATGTCGGCGTTCTTTATTTCGCCCTCCAAATCGGCTAGACGCGCGGTCGAAAACCTCATGACGCCGGACAGCGTTTGGCGGTGGATGAATCCGGTGTCCTGCTTCATAAGCGGTTCGGCGCTTTTTGACGGAACCTCTACGAAGTATCCTAGAATTCCATTATATTTTATCTTAAGCGCCGCGATGCCGGACGCTTTCGCATAGCTGTTTTGCAATGCCGCGATTATGGATTTCGAGTCGCCCGCCAGGGCCCGCGCGTCGTCCAATTCTTTCGAATAGCCGCCCCGTATCGCGCCGCCGCTGCGGAAAAACGGCGGCAGGTTTTCGCCTATCGCGCGGGATAATTTTTCGCATAGCGAATCGAACGTTCCGATGGCGCCCAAAATTTTCGCGTAGGCCGAATCCATTTCGCTCCCCAACCTTTTAACGCCCGGGAGCGCCTTTAGAAATTCTTCGGCCGCCCTTAAGTCGCGCGGCAACCCGCGCCCGGAATCCAGTCTCGACAACGCGCGGCCGACGTCGGGCAAACGCGCCGATATCGCCGACAAATTTTTCGCGAGATTTTGATTCTTCACAAGATGTTCTATGTGATCTTGGCGGGCCGAGATTATATCCGCGTCGCCGGGTAGCGCCCTCAGCCATGCTTTCAGCTTTCTGGCGCCCGCCGCGGTTTTCGTGCGGTCTATTATATCCAGCAGGGTTTTTCCGCCCGCGTTCAGGGGCTCGTCTATTTCCAGCGATTTCCAGGTCGACGCGTCTATTAGCAACTCTGCCCCGCCCCACAGTTTTTTCGGCGCCATCAGGCGCACGGCCGCGTCCCTTTGCGTCATTTTCAAATACGCCGCCAGCATTTTCAGAGAATCGTCCGCGCCGGTAAAATTATCGTACTGGCGGCGGTTCAGCGGGACCGCGTTCCACGCCGCGCGAAGCCGCGCCATGGTCGGCGTTTCCGCCTCGGCCTCGTCGTATAAAATTTCCGCGGGCGCCAGCTTGATTATGTCGCCTTCGATATCCGTAGTGCCCCCGACCAGCAATTCCCCGGTCGATATGTCCGCCGCCGCGATTCGCAGCGCGCCTGGCGCGTCTTTTTTTCCGCGTATCGCCGAGATCGCGACCAAATAATTCGGGCGGCCCGGCGTCAAGAGATTGTCGTCGGTCAGCGTTCCGGGCGTAAGCACCCGGACGATTTTGCGTTCAATCTGCTTATGTCCCCTCTCCTTGGCCTCTTCGGGCGTTTCCATCTGTTCGGCTATCGCGACGCTGATCCCCTGCTTTATCAGCCTTGCAAAATAGTTGTCCGCCGCGTGCCACGGTATCCCGCACATCGGAATCTCTACACCGCGATCGTCCGTTCCGCGATGAGTCAGCACCAGGTCCAGCGCGCGCGACACTTTCATCGCGTCGCCGAAAAAGGATTCGTAAAAGTCCCCCAGGCGGAACAGCAGAACCGCCGCCGGATTCTCGGCGCGCATGTCTAGATACTGTTGCATAATTGGCGACAAAGCCGGTTCTTTTGACATTTTTTTGCAATCAATACACGGCGTTTTTGTCAGGCGTTTTTCGCGGCGGCGCCCGTGTCCGCCTGCTCTATCTTCAGCTCGGCCGTTTTCAGCAGTTGCTCGCACCAGGCCTTCAGCTTCGCCGCCTGTTCGTACGCCTTGACCGAATCCGCCAGCGGCAACGCGCCCTGCTCCATTTTCTTCACCAGGTCCTGCAACGTCCGGTACGCCTCTTCGAAAGATAATTCCTTTTGCTCCGCCATTTCAACGCGCCTTAATACATGGTCTGCAATATGTGGCGCGACTTTTCTATGTCGCCCAGCATCTTGCCGCTGCCGCGCGCGATGCACGACAACGGGTCGTCCACCAAAAACACCGGCAGGTTCGTCGCGTTCCGTATCGCCGTGTCCAGTCCGCGCAGCATCGAGCCGCCGCCCGTCATCGCGATGCCGTAGTCCACTATGTCCGCCGCCAGTTCGGGCGGCGTCTGTTCCAACGCCAATTTCACCGTATCGATTATCTTATTCGTGGTTTGCGACAGGGCCTGCGCCGCCTGCGTTTCGGTTATCGTAGTTTCGCGCGGGACGCCCGTCAAAAGGTCGCGGCCTTTCAGATTGATGAACAGCTCGTCCTTTTTGTCCTTCGGCGCGACCGCGCAGCCGATGCGCTTTTTCACATCCTCGGCCGTAGTATCGCCGATCAGAAGATTCTTGTTCTTTCTTACATAGTCTATAATGTCCAAATCCATTTGGTCGCCCGCGACGCGGATCGCGTTCGTATAGACCACGCCGCCCAGCGACAGCACCGCTATCTCGGTCGTGCCGCCGCCGATGTCCAGCACCATCGATCCAACCGGCCGGTCGATCGGCAGGCCCGCGCCCACCGCCGCCGCGGTCGATTCCTCGACAATATAAACCTTGCGCGCGCCCGCGCTGTCCGCAGCCTCTTGAATAGCGCGCCGTTCGACCTGGGTCGCGCAGGACGGAACGCAGATTATGATTATCGGCGCCGCAAGCGCGAAATTCTTATGCACCTTTCTGATAAAGTATTTGATCATTTCCTCGGCGATTTCGAAGTCCGCGATAACTCCGTCCTTAAGAGGGCGTATCGCCGATATCGTTCCGGGCGTGCGGCCCAGCATTTGCTTCGCCTCGACGCCGATGGCCAAAATTTCCTTGCGCCCCAGCAGGCGGTTTTCCGCGACCGCGACCACCGACGGCTCGTTCAGCACTATGCCCTGCCCCGACACGTATATCAGCGTGTTCGCGGTGCCCAGGTCTATAGCCATGTCGTTGGAAAAATATTTCATCAGTGCGCCAAACATGTTCGCTCCATTTGGTTTTTTTGAGTATAGCCCCATAGGGCGTTGATTGCAAGAATTTTTTCTTTAATTGTGATATGTGATAAGTGATATGTGATATGAAATAAAGTCGCGGCTGCGCCGCGTTCTTTTTATTGAACTATGACCGCTGGCCCACCCGCACCGCCCCCTCGAAGAACTTCAGGACCAAAGGATGCACGAACGGTTCGGTCAAAGCGTGTATATACATGCGACCGTCGACCTCGCACGCCACGCGCCACAAGAGGATTCCTTTTTTATCGTCCGTTCTGATGAAATAGTCGGAATGATCGTCGGCTATGGATTCGTCAAATCCTTTTTGTTCAAGCCAGTCGAACGGGGCGAAGTCGTCGACCAAAACGACGCGGCTTCCGAGATGAGGGAATTCGTCCCTGTTTTGAAAAAGCATGGTTTCGCTGAAAGTCTTTCCGCCCGGCTTTTGCAATATCGCGCGCCCCCATAGAAATCCCGTTTTCTTTTCCAAAGCCATGGCCTCTTCGAATTTCTCTATCTTTTCGCGCGCCTTTTTGCTGCCGAAAAAGCATTTCCGTTCTTTCTCTTTCAACATTTCCAAATGTCTTTCCGCGACTATTTCCCCGTCGGTAAAATCCACCACTGGCGAAAACAGTATGCCGATTTTATGCCCGTCGGCCTTGATGTTGACTTTGCGTGAGGCGTGCGTGAAATGAAAATAATCCGATGAGATATTCATCATATTCCTATATTTATATTTGTGTCGATTATACAGCCGCGGTATCAGGAAAGTCAAGATTAGTTATCACCGCCGATTTCTCCGTAAAATTGCAGTATATAAAAGTCTTGTCGATGTCGGGCGTACGGAATGGCGCGGGCGGCGGCCGGTGTTTTTCAAAATATCAGCTTGTAAAGCTCCGCTTGCCCGCGGTCGTTTTTATCAACCATGCCTTGAAATTGAAATCCAAGCTTTTTGTAAAAGTCGGGCGCCTGGTCCGTATAGACATAGACTTCCTTATATCCCATTTCCTTCAGCGCTTCGCAGGCGAAATCGACAATGATCCTGCCGTACCCTTTCCCCTGTTTTAATACAAGCAGGCTTGAAATCCAAGGCGCAAGTTTTGGGTATTTATTCAGATTCAAAATCTTTAATCTGCAGAATCCCACCAGTTCGCCATTATCATAGGCGGCGAATCCGCAGGGAGGCCTGTCATCGAATTGCGCATATTCTTTGGTAAATTCTTTTATCTTGTCTTCCAAGATCAAGGTCGCGTTCATAGGGCTCCATTGATTGAAATGCAGTCGCGCGATTTTCCGCAGTTCGGATTCCGGCAATGAATTAAAGAATTTGATTTCCATATAGCGCCTTTTGCCGAATCACAGGCGGCTGAGCAGCGCGACCAGCCTCTCGGTTTCGGCGGCGGATTCCGCCAACAGAGAAATACGCGCCGCCCCGCCCCGCCGCCCATCGATCTTGACATGGACGTTCAATCTTTTCTCCAGCTCTTTTTCATAGCCGCGCAAAACCTCTTGCCGGGCGGCGTCGCCTTTCGACGCCTTGCGTTTCGCTGTGCTGGCGCGCGGCGCGGCCTTGACCAGTTTCGCCGTTTCCCCGACCGACAGGTTCTTTTTGACCACCTCGTCCGCCAGCGCTTCGGCGTTGCCGGAGACGGTCAGCGTACGGGCGTGGCTGGCCGAAATTTTTTTGGACTTCACCAGCTCTTTCACCTTGTCCGGCAGATCGGACAGCCGTAGCGCGTTCCTTATATAAGACTCGGACTTTCCGATCAGGCGGCTGACGTCGGCGATGCCGTAGCGGCACTTGTCCATAATATTGCGGTACGCTTCGCATTCCTCTATCGCGTTCAGGTTTTCGCGCTGGACGTTTTCAATCAATGCCAATTCCATGGATGTTTCGGGCGTCACAGTCTTCACGATCGCGGGGATAGTTTCCAGTCCGGCGATTTTGGACGCCCGCCAGCGCCGTTCGCCCGCGATTATCTCGTACATGTACGGCCGGTCCTGGACCGCCCTTACTATTATCGGTTGCAGGACCCCGTGTTCGGTTATCGATTCCGCCAGCTCTTTCAATTCGTCCGGCGTAAAGTTCTTGCGCGGCTGGTCCGGGTTGGCGCCGATTTGCGCCACGGGTATCGCACGCGCGACCACGCGGTCGGCCATTCCCGACAGCGCCGCGATTTCAGGCGACTGCCCCGCGGTCGTTTGTTCCAGGTCCGCCAACTTTTTTCCCAATACGAATTTGCCAGTCTTGCTCATTTTGTTCTCCTTTCATTAAACATTGCTTTTTTCGACCACCTCTGTCGCCAGGCGCAGATACGCCTGGGCCGTTATCGAATTGAAGTCGTAGAACAGAATCGGTTTGCCGTGGCTGGGCGCTTCCGATGCGCGGACGTTGCGCGGAATAATCGTCTTGAACACGGCCGAGCCGTAATTCTCCCGGACGTCGTCGTCGATCGCCTTGGACAGATTGTTCCGCTTGTCATACATGGTCAGCAGTATGCCCATCAATCTTAGGCCCGGGTTCCATTTGTCTTTTATGGCCTGGACGGACTTGGTCATTTGGGACAGGCCCTCGAGCGCCAAAAATTCGCATTGGAGCGGGATGATCAAATCGTTCGCCGCGACCAACGCGTTTATGGTCAGGTAGCCCATCGCGGGCGGGCAGTCTACCAAGATATAATCGTACTTGTCCTTCAGCGGCGCCAGCGCCGCGCGCAGTTTTGTCTCACGACAGTCCATGTCCAGCAGCTCCACCTCTGCGCCCGAGAGCTGTTGGCTGGACGGTATTATATGCATGCCTTTGACCGATGTGGTCAGGATGTTCTCCGCCGCCGGGGCCAGGCCCATTATTACTTGATATACCGATTGCCGCGTAGAGCCGCGCACAAAGCCCAGCCCCGTTCCGGCGTTGCCCTGCGGATCCAGGTCCACCAAAAGCACCGATTTTTTTATGGCGGCCAGCGATGCGCCGATGTTGATGGCCGTCGTGGTTTTTCCCACCCCACCCTTTTGATTCGCAAAAGCTATGATCCTGGACATAATTCTTCCTTATGCCGGAAAGACTATACGATTCGGATTTTGTTTGCAAGAACAAATTGGAAATATTCTGAAAATATAGGAAAAAGTGGGTCAAAATCTTGCAGCGGCGTTTGCAATTTCATGTGAACTTGCAAACGCCGCCGCGCCTTATGGGTCAATTTCATGTGAAATAAAAAACCGGGGTCTCCCCGGTTTTTTATTTTTTTGCCTTAGGCTTCAATCGCTAGTCCTTGACGGCACCTGCGGGCTTGTCGCACAGAGTCCAAATCAGGGCTCCCAAAAAGAAGAGGATGTTGAGCGGCAAAAACATGGCGCAAAAGGCCAACCACGAGATGACTTCCTTGTGCTGCTTGTTCTTGCGGAAGGCCATGAACATCGGGATAAAGCCCATGGCGAACATCAGGACGAGCGGCACCAGCATGGAGAGCAGTAGGACTGGAAGCGGGATCTTGAGTTCGGAATTCGCGATTTGGAGCGCAAGTTGGGCGCTGACGAAGATGACCGCGAGGGCGGCGCCGCCAATAAACCGCTTTATCGGGAAGTTTGTTTTTGTCAGTAGTTTTTTGACCATGGTTTTTCCTTTTGTTAAGTTGAACGACAGAATTGTCTTGCGGGGTTATTATAAACAAAGCGGCGGCCGAAAACAACAAAAAAATGGCCGTCGGTCGAAACCCCTTCGGTCTGCCTTCGGCTTGCCGTTTCTGGCCGCCCCGACCTGTCTTCGTCCGCCGCAGGGTCTCGGCTTTCGCTTTCGTTCCCGCGCCGTATCTGATATAATGTGGCCGAGGTCGGAGAGAGGCTGGAGAGATGAAAATAATCGATATTTTTAAAAATTTTGGCGGCGGACTTTGTTGCAACGGGCGCTTTGCGGCTTGGGCCCTCTGGCTGGCGCGCGCGGCGTTCACGGCGCTTGGAATGGCGGCGCTGGCAGATCCGGTTTGGGCGGCGTCCCGTCCGTCCGTAGCGGCGGCGCGCGCGGCGTCATCCGAGATTGTCGGCGGCGGCAAAATCAAAACGGTCGGGTCCTACGCGAAGGCATTCGACGAAGAGCCCTGCAACGTGGAGTACTGGGCCTGCATGGACACCTTCTGCATGATGGACAACGGCGATGGCGCCCGCTGCGCCTGTTCGAACGACGGACAGAAGTTGGACAAGGAATATAACGAACTGGTGGGCTCCGTGGACGCCGAGCTGGCAAAGCTGACGGATGTGGAAACCGAGATAGACTTGGGGGGCGATGCGCGCATAAAGCGGGGCGGGGCGGGGCAGGCGGACGCCGCCGCGAAGGGCCCGAAAGAAGAATGCGACGATGACGACATATCGTGCAAAGTCGGCGCGGCGAAACTGGCGGCGGCGCAAAAGATATGCGAGCCAAAGGTATCGCAGGACTGCCGGGACAAGCTGACTTTTACGAAAGCGCAATACAATCAGAATATTCGCGCCGACTGCGCCGCGTACCAATTGGCGATCAAAGACGCGCGGGAAAAGGGCATGACGACGACGACGGACGCCAGGCGGCGTCTGCTCGAAACGGCGGCGGACAAATTCGACGCCGAAAACGAAATGAACGAAAGCGAATGCCAAATAGCGCTGGGAAAATGTATGAAAGGCGCCGACATTTGCGGCGAGGATTGGGGGCGGTGCGCCGGGCGCGATTTGGACGATTTCAAATACCGCTGCGAAACGCCGGTCTTAAGCAAATGCCGCGTGGTCGCGGACAGCGTATGGGCGGCGTTCAAGGTTGACGTTGCTCCGGCGTTGACCGCGGCGGCGCTGGCGGACGACGGCGATAGGCGCCAAAATTGCCTGTCGCGCGTTTCGGACTGCGTGGTCAAGGCCTGTCGGGACGATATAGCGGGCAAGGGCGTCGATACTATGGACGCGTGCCTGTCGCGGCCCGAAATGGCCAAAAGCTTTTGCAAAGTCGAGCTGGACGATTGCGACGCGGGCGGCGTATTGTGGACTTATGTGAAGCAGAAACTGGGGGCGATGCGGGTCGACGCCTGCACGGCCGAGGCGCGGGCGTGCTTCGAGGACGACAACGCCTGCGGCAAGGATTTTACGGGGTGCGTGGGACTGGACATGGCGGCGATGCGGCGAACCTGCCCGGTCGACAAGCTGGTAGCGTGCAAGCAGGGGAAAAAGGATTTCGCGCTGGCCGACATAGACAATATGATCATCGGAATATACCTTTTGGCCGAGGGTAATCTTGAGGGGAAATGCAAGTCCATACTGGATGAAAAGATCGAGTCGGTCTGCGGCGATGTCGGCGGAACGTGCGCCAAACCGTTCGCCGGATTCGACGGTTCGCACTTCCCGAAAACAATGGAATGGGGCTTGGTGGAATACTATGACGGGGCGAAGTATGCGGAGTGCAAAAGTCGTGATCCGGCTGGCAATTGCAAAGAATTTCCACGCGCGGGAGAGCTTAAAATCGACGAGTATGTCGCAAAGGCGGACGCGGCGGACAGGGAGGCGGCGAGGGACGCGCTTAAAAGCGCGAACGACAAGATAAAGGCGGCGATCGAACAGATAGAGAGCGACGTAAAGGTTTCGTGGTGCGCGAACGGCCGCGACATGTCGCAGATAGAGGGCGCGGGCATGCCTGCGTCGCCTCCGCGCTATCCGAACCTGACGCAAGGCATACGGCAAACGATAGCGTCAAGCGCATTAAGAGCGTTTGCCCAGTCGGCCGAGAAATAGCCAGCGATTTTTTTGCGATATGTTATAGAAGCGCAGGGTTTGCGGAATATTAACCAAGCAACGCCGAAGCTCATATCACACTTCGGTTCGCGCTTTGCGCGCGCTGCAAGCCTGGAATTTGCCAAGGGTCGAGTGGGAGAAATATTGCAAAAGAACTGGAAAACAACAGTGTTTCTCGGTTTTTGCCCGGTATAATCCCGGCATTTGTATTTTATTGCAAATGCCGGTTCTTTTAGCGATTTATCTTCGTCCGGTTTTTGCCACGCCGCGACAAGCCGACGAATAATTGGATAGCAAACGAGGGGGCGCTCTTTATATACCACGTCCAATATATTGGACGAATGTCATTCCTGCCGCTAATCCGTAAAACGACGGCATTGAAACTCGCGCCTACTATGGTGGACAGGTATAAAACATTAGCGAGAGAGCGAGAATCAGCGCTAATTTACAAAACGCCAACAGTTAATCATTCCTCACGATTTTTGGGCGGAGCCGGGCGCCTGACGGGACGTAAGGTCGGAAAGCATGCGACGCCGCTCGGAGTATTGGTCCGAATAGGGCGAAAAAAGCGGTTTTGTTTAAAAAAGAGGCCAAAAGCGCCGCAATGGCCATATTTCGCGCAGAAAGGACGCGGCGATACGATCCTGTATTTATTGGTACTAGATTATTTTAGTGTCAATATTACTATGCTTCCGGGGCCGGTGCGGCTGGGGTGCAATTTTGCCTCAAAGCCATATTTTCTTTGGGCTAGAGCGATTTCGGTTTTGACATTTTCGCCTTTTAACAGGGCGTACGGCAGGCGGTATTTCGCAGTCATGTCCAGTATCTTTATCAGCGGCGCGAAGGCCCTGGCGGTGAAAATAATCCTGTTCTGCCGCAATATGGCCGAGGCTTCGTTCTTGGCACCCAGCAATTTCGGAAGCGCCGCCTCAATCCGGTCGTTTATTATGGTCAGGTTCGGCAGGTCCAGTTCTTTCTTCAGGGTTTCCAAAAAACGGCATTTTTTGCCCGTCGATTCCACCGCTATCGCGCGGCGCCCCAAAATCGCCAGGACGACCGCCGGGAACCCGGCGCCGGATCCCAAGTCTATCGCCGTGGCGTTCGGCGGAATATATTCGGACAACTGGGCGCTATCCTCTATATGGCGCCGCCGCGCGTCCGCAAGGGTCGACGGTGCGACCAGATTCATTCTGTCGTTCCATTCGCCGAGCAATCGTTCGTAGACGGCGTACTTCTCTTCTATGGATTTTTGTGCGGCTGCCACTCTGCGCCCCCTTATAAATGCATTTTAGCTACTCTGCGGCGCGGCGGTCAAGGGGGCTATTTTTATAGTTGATTGTTGGATTTCTTTCTTTTATCATTATGGGGATATGGCAAAAGATAAAATTCGTTCTTCAAAGCGCGGCTTCGCGCCGCGTACGGCGCCGCAAATGACCTTTGGCGCCGCCGCCCGCACCCAGGGCGCCTTACGGCCCGGCGCGTGGCGCTTGGCGGCCGTATTGGCGCTGGGCGCGCTGGCCGTCTTTGCGATCGTACGCTATTACAGGCTGGCGGGGCGGGGCGGGGCCGCCCTTTCCGAGCTGTCCGATCCGGATTTCAACGCGACCAAGTACGGAGACTGGCTGGCGGCCCAGCACGCGATCTATTCCGACGACTTCGCCGCCGCGTGCGGATTTTTGGAAAAGGCCGCCGCGGGGCCCAAGTCCGAGTTGGTTCAAAATACGAAAAATTTGGCGATGTTTTTGGCGGGGGAGACGCCGGGCTCGCTTCGCTTCGGCGCAGGCGGCGGCGCGGCGGCCAGGCTCGCGACCGCGGCGATGCAGGCGAAGCAGGGCGATTGGAACGACGTCTACAAAGATTTTAAAAATGAAAAGTCCCAGTTGGGCGGAATGTTCAGAATTTGGTCGGGCGCGGCGACGGGAAACTTTGCGGCCGCGCTCAAATTCATAGACGCGTACTCGGCGAACGATTCGTGGAGGAATTTCGCAAAGGGCGCGGTTTACGCCGCAGCGGACGACCCGAAGACGGCGCGCAAGTTCTTCGTCTTGGTGCCGCCGGGATTCATGAACCTGGGCGACTATCACCTGGTCATGTCGTTCTATAAGAAGCACGGCTTTACGGCCGAAGCCGACACGCTCGGCAAAGATTGGATTTCAAGTCCGGGCGGGATGTTCATGGCGGGCGTCGACATCAAGGCGGACTGGCGCGGCTATGATTCCCATCAAAAGATGCTGGGCGCGGCGCTTATCCAAAGCGTGTCGCATACGTCCGAGGGCGGCATGCCGGAATCGAGTCTGCTGGCGCTGCGCGTCGCGAACATTCTCGGCGCCAATCCGGATTCGGTCGATTATTATACCGGCGGGTACTTTTACAGCGCGGGCAGCGAGAATTACAAGAAGTATTGGGAGCGGTTGAAAACCGATCCGATCTATTCTCCGTTCGTGCGTATGAAAATCGCCGAAAGAGCCGGGAACGAACGTAATCAAGAGGTCGAGCTGAAGAAGATCTTGGCGGAAAATCCGCTGTTTATGCCGCTGATAATAAAGCTGTGGCGCAAAAATATGCAAAACGGCCGGGAAAGGGAAGTTTTCCGCATGCTGGATCAGGCGCTGGCGCGGGAAAACGTCCCGGACGCGGGGCGGGCCTATCTGCTTAAATTCCGGGCCCACGCGCGCTATGTGTTCGGCGATTTGGACGCGGCTGAGCGCGATGCGGCGGCGGCCATCGCGCTGGCGCCGACGGACGCGGAAGTAATGCGCGTGTCCGCGCTGATATGGGCCGCGAAAAGCAAAAATTTGGACGAGGCGTACCGCTATGCCATATCGTTGATAAAGGCGTTCCCGTCGGACGTCGCGAATTGGAACGCGCTCGCGATGACGGTCAGGGCTAAAGAGGGCGACGCGGCGGCGTTGGAAATTTTGGAAAAGGTCGGGCGGGTCGCGGAGAATTGCTCGGAGCTGTTTTTGAACCTGGGCGACATGCGCGCTAGGGCGGGCAGAAGCCAGGCCGCCGCCGAAGCGTACAGAAAAGCGATAGCGTTCTCGGACGATGGATTGGTGGTCAAAAGCGAGGTCGAAAAGAAACTGCGCAGGGTCAAATAATAATCAACAATAATATAAGGGGCGCCGCATCATGGCAAAGATATGTTATGTTTTTTCAGGGCAGGGCGGGCAGAGCGCCGGCATGGGCAAAGACCTTTACGACGCCAACGTCGAGGCCCGCGCCGCGTTCGACGAGATAGACGCGGCCCTTGGGAAAAAGCTGTCTGAAATAATGTTCGAGGGGCCTGTCGAAGAATTGTCGCGGCCCGAAAACGTCCAACCGGCCATCTTCGCCGTTTCGATGGCGATTTGGCGGGCGGGTTCGATGGACCGCGTCGCCGCAGACAACTATGTCGCGGGGCATTCCCTCGGAGAATATTCGGCGCTGACGGCATCGGGAGCGGTCGACATGGCGGACGCGGCGCGGCTGATTCGTCGTCGGGGAGAACTGATGCAGGCCGCGGTGGCGCCGGGCGTCGGCGCGATGGGCGCCATAGTAGGCAGCGCGGACGGGCTTTGTTCGGCGGCCTCCATCGAGGCAATATGTTCCGAGGCCTCGGCGGCTGCGGGCGGGGTGTGCGAATTCGCCAACGACAACGGCGGCGGCCAGGTCGTAGTATCGGGAAACAGGACGGCGGTCGAAAAAGCCATGGAAATCGCGAAGGCAAAGGGCGCCAAAATCGCAAAAATACTGCCCGTGCCGGGCTGCCCCCATTGCAGTCTAATGGAAAGCGCCGCCGCGGAGTTTCGCGCCGAGATCGACAAGATCGCGTGGACCGCGCCGGAATGCGGATTCATTTCCAACAAGACCGCCGCCGTCATGCGGGACATATCGGAAATCAAGGACGCGCTGGTTTATCAATTGACCCACGGCGTGCGCTGGCGCGAATGCGTGCTGGCCATGCCATCGCTCGGCATAAGCGAAGTCGTAGAGGTCGGCCCTGGAAACGTCCTGACAGGACTGGTCGGAAGAATCCTGCCGGATCTTAAGGCCCATAAGCTGGGGGAATAAAAACGGGGTCCTTTAGGCTGTGCCGTTTTGGCGAGGACTTCCTTAGGGGCAGGACGGGGGCGGGGCTAAAAATGTAAAATAAAAAGGAGTAAAAAGATGTTTGATTTGAAAGACAAGACGGTTCTTATAACGGGCGCGAGCGGCGGAATAGGGCACGAGCTGGCCGGGGCCTTTGCGGCCGCGGGCGCCATTGTGGTCATATCCGGAAGAAGCATGCAGAAGCTGGATGAAATGATAAAGTCGAGCGCGGCGCTGGCCGGGGCCATTCCCATAACCGCCGATTTGTCGGTTGACGGCGCGGCTTCCGATTTAGTCGCAAAAACTATCGAAAAAGCCGGTAAAGTCGATATTTTAATCAACAATGCGGGCATCACCAAAGACACTTTATTGATGCGCATGACGGACGAGCAATTCGACGAGGTCATCAACGTGAACCTGCGCTCGGTTTTCCAAATGTGCCGCGCCGTGGTCGCGCCGATGATGAAGCGCCGCTTCGGCCGCATCATCAATATGGCGTCGATAGTCGGCTGCATCGGCGGGCCGGGGCAGGCGAACTATGCGGCTTCGAAAGGCGGCATAATCGCGCTGACGAAATCGATAGCCGCGGAGGTCGGGACGCGCGGAATTACCGCGAATGCCATAGCGCCGGGATTCATCAAATCGCCCATGACCGATGTTCTGCCGGACGAGCTGAAAGAGGCGTATCTGAAGCAGATTCCGGCCGGGAGATTCGGCGAGGCCGCGGACGTCGCCGCCGCCGCAATCTTTTTGGCCTCGGACGAAGCGTCCTACGTCAACGGCCAGACGCTTCACGTCAACGGCGGGATGGCGCGATTCTAGAGGTTGAAATGATAGTTCTAACCGGTACGCCGGAATGGATGGAAGAATTCGGCCCCTATGTGGACACGACGACGGAGTTTCCCTGGAAGGTCAGCCCGGACATACCGGCCAAACAGAAAAAAGAGCTTAAAGATTTGAACAAGGCGTCCAAAGAATACGGTTATGAAATGTTCAAATTTCTTACGAAAGAGGAATATAGAAAGTCCCTTGCCGAAGACAAGGACTATCCTATAACATTCGAGACGGACGAAGAGTTCGAAAGGTTCCTGAAGGCAAGCCCAAAAAACTATAATCCGCCAGGGTGGTTTCCGCCCCATACCCTTTGGCCGACGGAAACAAGGTTTCTCATTGTCCGTTAACCGCTAGACTTGGGCTTTGCTTTTTTTGATTCTTCCGGGGGGCAGGGTGCCCAGTTCGTATTTGCCGTAGGCTATTCTGTGAAGCCTGCGCACCGGCAATCCTATGTGCTCGAACACGATGCGGATTTCGTTCTTTTTGCCCTCGGCCACGGTTATCTTGAAGTCGTCCGCGCGCTCGGGTATTCGTTCTATCTTCATAGGCCGATAAATTATCCCGTCGATTTTTATCCCATGCCTCGCCGGATCGATCATTTGATTGACGACTTCGTCGGTCAGGGTCAGCGCCCGCCCCAGCCTGGCGATATAAACGCGCTCTATCCCCGACGTCGGCAGCGTCATGCGGCGCGCGAAGTCGCCGCTGTTGGTCAGCAAAAGCAGTCCGCTGGTATTATAATCCAAACGCCCCACGTATATCAGATGCCTGTACTTTTTCGGCAACAGGTCGTAGACCACCCTGCGGCCCGCCGGATCCCGCGCGGACGTTATGCAGCCTATCGGCTTGTGAAAAATGTATACTTCCGGGTTCGGATTGCCGTTCCCCACCGGGATTATTTTCCCGTCGGCCTTCACCTCGTCGCCGTCCGTCACGAATGTGATGGGCGTGTCTACGACTTTGCCGTTGAGCATAACGCGTCCTTCGAGAATCATTTTCTCGGCATAGCGCCTTGACGCCGCGCCCCTGTTCGCCAAATATTTTGCAACTCTTATTTTCATTTTTTTCTCCAAAAAGGCCGATGATTGACACTAAATCCCGTTCGCGGCGGCTCTGTTTTAGCGCGGGGATCAATTGCCGATCTTGCCTATTTTGCCCATTTTTGTTTGCGCCTCCAGAATTTTCGCCTCGTCGTAGCCCATTGCCTTGATATGGCCCGGCACCAGGTGTTCCGGCAGCGGCGCCGCTTCGGGCAATTTCCGATTCTTCAGGTTGTCGGTCTTGAACCAAAACTGCATGTCGGCCTCGATCGGGCGCTTCGCCCAGCCCTGGTATATGACCAATTGCTTGTCCAACGCCAGGTTCCTAATGTCCATTCCCGAGAACAGCGGCTTTACTTTATTCGCCAGCGCCTTTCCGTCCTTGTCGAAGTCCTTTTTGACCTCGTCGCCCATCATTTTCGAGAACCTTTCCGCCGTTTCCGTGTCGTTCTGCCGCAGCACGATTTTCGCGGCGGTCGTCGACATTATCGTTTCGGCGGCGTCCGCCCCGTAGCGCTCGCGTATTTGGTGCAGGTCCTGGCCGATAATCAGATAGGACACCTTGCAGCCGCGTCCCAAATCCGGTCCCTGAATGACGGCCTTGAGCCTTTGCATCTTGGGCATTTCGTCCAGCACGAACAGCACCGGGAACGGCCCAAGCTTGGCGCCAGCAAAGTCTCCGTTTGGCATGTTGGCCAGCAGGAACTGGCTCATCAATTCGACGAATATCGCGGTAATCGGATTCACGGCGTCGGCGTCGACCAGGTTTATGGATAAAAAGACGTACGCGGGCTTGAACTTGCCGTCCTTGGGATCCTTGATGCCGCGCAGGTCCGAGAAATGAAAGTCCGAATGGCTTGTGCGGTTCCTTACGGCCGCGTTCCTGAATATCCCCAGTCCCGCCATGACGGTCGACAGTATCGAGCCGCGTTCCTTGTCCGGCGTATTGGCCAGCTGGGTCAGCTCTAATATCGCGCGATGCGAATATCCGTACTGCCGCGCCTCGTCCACCGCGTCTATGAACAAATCGCGCATGGGATCGGCCATCATGATCGTTTGGTCGCCCTGCCTGCGGCGGCGCTCTATCTCTTCGGCTATGCGTATCTGATTCGCGTTCAGCCAGTCCAGTATCATGGACAGAGACGCCTCGCGCCCCAGCCACGAGGCCGGGATATTCCGCCACGTTCCGACATGGACGTAGTTGTCCGCAGTCAATTGACGCGACAATAGTAGCACCCTGGCGGCTTCGGCGCTCGGGTCGTTCATCGTCCCGTAGTATTCCATCAAGAGCGCCATATCGTCGTCGTCTATCGCCCCGGACGACAGGCGCGCGTGGAAATAATCGTCCGCCTTGGCCTTTTCAACCTTGGATATTATGAATTGCACCAGGCCCGACAGCGCGGCGCGGCCCGAAACCGTCCAGTGCGGGTCCGCGGTCGAGGACGCTTTGTCCGGCACCAAAACCGAACATATCGAATCGACGTACAGGTCCCTCTGCTCCTGGCGGAACGGGACGTGCGCCGGGGACAAGGGATTCCACGACGGATAATATATATTGTTCACCGGGTCGTCCTGGCCCGCCCAGTTCATGATGAAGACAAAGCCGTGCTTGGCGCACCAACCGGATGCGATCTGCTTCAATTCCGGCTTTGGATCGTTGACTATCATCGAGGCGCCTTCGGCGCATTCGAAAATCGTAGGCACCACCACGCCTGCGGATTTTCCGACGCCGGGGGGCGCGACGCATAGCGCAGACAAGGTTTCCGGCATCTTAAGCGGCTTTTTCTTGAAATATCCCAGCACCATCATAAAACCGTCGAACAGCCCCATCTTTTTGACCTCCGCTTCGGATGCCTTCCTGGACGACGATTCGTCGAAGGCGTCCTTGCCGTACGGGTTCAGCTCGGTCTCGAAAGTGTCGTTCCGCAGCATGAAATAGACGATCCACGGAACGATCGGCGCGATGGTCATGATGTCCGTGCGCAAGAACACGCGGCCCAGCCAGTACGGAATCTCGGAGGCGATCGAAAGGCCCCAGGACGTCCAAACGTTATCTAGGAACAGGGCGCACCAGGTTTTGGTCGCCGCCGACCAGCCGTAGCGCCAAATATGCTCGGCCATAAAGGCGGCGCCAAACGCCAAATAGGACATTATCCATATCAGGAAGTTCCAGCGCAACCGCCAAAAGACCTGCGCCATGGGCTCGCGCTCGTGCTCTTTGTAATTTTTGGACAGGAATATGCCGAAGCCCTTGCCCTTTCCCGACGCGGATAAAATTTTGAAACTGCCTGCCATAATGATATTATATTATAACATAAAATATAGCAAAATGAAGAACACTCCTCGTCTTTATATAGACGCGCCGATGGCCCCCGGCGGCGAAATAGAATTGTCCGACGCGCAGCGCCATTACCTGGTCCGCGTCATGCGGCGCGAGAAATTCCTGGCCTTTCGCGGCGGCTTGGAATTCGAGGCCGAACTGATCGGCGGCGCGGCGTCGGCCAGAATCATAAAACCCACGAACCGGCCGGATCCAAAGGGCGCGTGGACGCTCTATTTCGCGCCGATAAAGCGCGCCGAGGATATCGTGTCCGCGGCGACGCAACTTGGCGCCGGGACGCTTTGCCCGGTGATAACGGATTACACGACCGCGCGACATATAAATTGGGACAGGATTAGGAAGATTATCGTAGAGGCGGCCGAGCAGTGCGGACTGAATTCCCTGCCCGAACTGCGCGAACCTATTTCGTTCGCAAAGCTGGATAAAAGCGCCGTCTTCTACGGCGACGAACGCGCGGCCCATGGCGCGGCCGCGATAAATAAAAAAGAATCCTTGCCGAAGGCGGACGATTGCAAATTGCTGATCGGGCCGGAAGGCGGTTTTTCGGATGACGAATTCGCGGCGCTGGACGCGGCCGGGGCGACAGGCGTGGCGCTGGGGCCTACGATTCTGCGTTCCGAAGTCGCGGCGGTAGCGCTGGCCGCGCGCGTTTTACCAAACCGATGAAAAAACCTCACCACATGGATGTGGTGAGGGACTTTTTTTTGGTCCGATGCAACGATTAGAAGTTGTATCTGATACCGGCTTTGATCAAGTCGGAGCCATAGTTGTCGCTTGTGGTCACAGAAGCGTTGCGCGTCAAGTCATAATGAAAGACGCGGTTGTATTGCAGGTCCAGGCTGATCTTGTCGTTCACGGCATAGGACACGCCGATAATGGCCGCGCCCTCAATTTCCATTTTCGCCACCGATATATCAGGATGCTTGAGGTTCTGATAGGTCAGTGAAAACGGATTGATTCCAAGACCGACGTACGGTTTGAATTTCTCGTCAACCTTGATGTCATAAAGACCCTTTAAGAGCGTCGGAGCCACCGAAATGTTGATGTTCGGCAATTCCGTGTTATCGTTGTCGTCATAAACGTTCGCCGACAAAACGTCCAGTTCGGCGCGGATTCCGCCCGAGAAGGCATAGCCAATCGTTCCGTCCAACGTCATCTCTTTCAAGAAGGGGGACGGCGTGGCCAAGTATCCGCCAGCATACCAGCCAGCGTTAGCGGCCGTGGCCAGCAGTATCGCGCCCAGCGATGTTAAAACAATTTTTTTCATGTATTTTTCCTTTTGTTTATTTGTTATTGAAAGGAATGATTTCCCCTCATTAAACGAATTCTACAAATGATTTTTTCGGAAGTCAAGAAATTGAAAAAATCCCCTTTCGGAGACTTTTATAGTGATTAGTGATTAACGAATGTGTTCGCTTCGCTCACAATGTATCACTATTTAACTAAACACTAATAAAAAATCCCCTTGCGGGGATTTTTTATTTCAACACCGTTGTGTGGGCGTTGCGGTTCTGTCTCCAGACAGCCTCGCCGGCGCCTTTCACCGCAGGGCGATCCTTACCGTAGGATATCGTCTTGACCCGCGATGCCGAAACACCGTCTTTCACCAACACCTGCTTCGCAGCGTTCGCGCGCCGCGCACCCAGCGCCAGGTTGTACTCAACCGTGCCGCGTTCGTCGCAGTTGCCCGCTATTTGGACTTTTACTCCCTCGTGCGATTTCAAGTACTGCGATTGCGCAAGAAGCCCGTCCTTGGCGGCCGCGCTGATCTCGGACGAATCATAGGCGAAAAACACCTTTTGATCTTGGATGTCCTTCAGATCGCCTATTTTTGTGGTGCCATCACAGGCAACCAACAACAACGCCAACGGCGCATATTTTAATACTTTCATAATGTTCTCCTTTATAATTGTATTATTTGGTACTCGTTTGATATAATATTATAAAAAGATTACAAAATCAAGGAATTTTAACAGCATGGACGAAATATCTAAAACTTTGGCGTATTTGGCTTTCTCCGGGGTCGAATGGGAATTGGCCCCCAGGGTCTTCACCGAGCCGTCTTCAGGCCCGAACGCGGCCGCCGCGCATGGCGCAAACGGGACATTTCCGCCACTTTCAGCCAGTGCGGGCGGCGCGGGCGGCGCCTCGTTTTCCGCCCCAAAGGCCGCCAGGCCACAGTCCGCGGAATCGATTCTCGCCGAGGCGCGGCGCCTGGCCGAACAGGACGATATTGTCCGTGCCGCAACCGAATTTAAAGATCATCCATTATTTTCGGGCGCAAAAAATACCGTGGCGCCGTCGCTGTCGGACAAATGTCGGTTGTTGGTTATAACGGATATTCCGTCCGCGTCCGACGATGCGGGCGGGCGAATCTTGTCCGGGGCCGAGGGCGAATTGTTCGACAAGATGATGGCGGCGATAAATCTTTCCCGCGCGGATATTTCGATAACGCCGCTGGTGTTTTGGCGGCCCGCGGGGGGGAGGCCCCCTACGGCGGACGAGCTGTCGTTCTGCCGCCCGTTCGTCGATCGCGTCATAGCCGATTCGGTCGCGGAACGAATGCTTCTTTTGGGCGCGGTCGCCGCGCGGGAAATCGCGGGCCTGGCACTGCCGCGCGAACACGGCAAGATCGCAACGGTAAAAGCGGCGGCAAAATCCGCCGACGCGAAAAAATCTTTCCGCTGCGTCGCCACGTACAAGCCCGACTTCATCATCGCAAATCCGTCCGTAAAAAAATCCGTTTGGGAAGCGATAAAAAGTGTGATATGTGATAAGTGATATGTGATATGAATGCAGAGTTTGCGGAACATTGGCTAGCCATCTCCGAACCCTCATATCACTTATCACATATTACATATCACTTAAAGGGGTTTTCGTCTTTGACGTAGCGGACTATGACCGGCAGGCTTTCCCAGCCCAGTTCTTTCGCAATGCCGCGCCTGAGATATCTCGTGTACGAATCAGGTATGTCCGACGCGCCGCCCACGCTTATCGAAACAACGTTCGGATGCAGGCCCGCGTGGCTGGCGAATTTTATTTTCATCGGGCGCTTTAGCCGCGACATGGGCGGCGGTTTGTCCGCGACCAGTTTCTCCACGACCCTGTTCACCAGACTGGTCGGCGCATGCGCGTTCGATTTGTCCATCAAATCGAAAATCTTACGCATCATGCTTTCCACCCCGTCCCCGCGCATCGCGGATATCGGCGTCATCAGCGGCGAGATTATTTGCGAAAGGCCCGACGTAAATTCGCGCCCCAGGTCCTTTAGCCGCGCGTTCTTGTCCGCCACCAAGTCCCATTTGTTCAGCGCGACGCAAAGCACTTTGCCCGCGTCGTAAATACGCTCGGCGATTTTGACCGCGCTACTCTCGATATCCTTCGAGGCGTCCACTACCAAAATCGCCGCGTCCGCCTCCTCCAGCGCGCCCAGCGCCTTCAGCGCCGCCAGCGTTTCTATATCGTCGTCAACCTTGCTTTTGCGCCGCAGGCCCGCCGTGTCGATAATCCTGATGTCGCGGCCCAGGCAGTTCGCCGACAGTCTTACAGCGTCGCGCGTAATCCCCGGCTCGTCCCGGACCAATACGCGCTTTTCTTTCGCTATCGCGTTTATCAAAGTCGACTTGCCGACGTTCGGCTGGCCCATGATCGCTATGCACGGCGCCTTTGCGCCGTCGTCGTCTTTCGCTTCCTGCCGCTGATTCGCCCGGCCAGCTATGCCAAGCAGCACTTCGTCCAATCCGATGTTATGTTCCGCCGAAACGGGAAACGGCGCGCCGAAGCCCAGCTTATAGAACTCGGGCAGATTGTCCATCGCTTTTTTCGATTCGCATTTGTTGGCCAAAAGCATTACGCGCGACGCGCCGAGTTTCGCCGCGATCCTGGCCCACTCCGCGTCCATCGGGTGAAGCCCCGACCGCGCGTCCACGATAAACAGCACCGTATCCGCCCGCCGCGCCGCCGCAAGCGCCAGGTCGGTCGAGTCTTTCGCGATTCCGCCTTTGGCATCTTCGAGGCCCGCCGTGTCCAAAAACGTTATGGCGCCGCGCGCGCCCTCCAGCACGTCGCGCGTAACGCCCGGGCGGTTATGCACAAGCGCGTCCCGCGATTTCGTAAAGGCGTTGAACAGCGTCGATTTGCCGACGTTCGGGCGCCCCAATATGGCGACGGTCGTTTTTCGCGTCATAAAAAAATCCTTGCATTTTTGATTATTATAAACCAAAATAGCGCAAAAGAAAGCCATATCATGAAAATACTGAAAGTCCTGAGGTCAATCCCGGCGCGCGCGTGGACGGTCATCACCAAGCCCGAGCGCTTTTTTAAGAAAATCATACTGGACGGCAGTTTGGAAGAGTCCATGATAAAGGCCGCGCTGTATGGATTTTTCGGCGCGATCGCGGTGTTGCTGATCGACGCGCTCGGCGCATATTCCCCGTCGGTCGCCAGCGTGGTCGCGACGCTGATACTGCACCCAGTGTTCGCTGTCGCGGTGCTGTTCGTGTTCGCGGGCCTGTTGATGCTGTTTTCGGAAATCACGGGCGGCAACCGGGATTGGGAGATGGCCGTCAAAGGCGTTTCCAGCATATTCTTCATGTATCCCGTCATCCTGATTTTGGGCGCGCTGGCGCCCGGCAGCCCGCTGGGCAGAATCCTCGGCTTGGTCGCGGACGCCTACATCCTGTTTCTGCTGTACAACATAGCGTATCATTGCATGGGCGGAAAAAGGTGGGCGGTATTGGCCTGCGTCGGGGTCGCCGCCGCGTCGCTGATCGCGATCCATAGCGGCGGATACGGCGTGTCGTGGATGGGCTTCAATAGTCCCGCCGTAGTCCATGGCTGCGCGTAAAGCCGCAACGGCGACGAACCTTTTCGATTTTAAGCGGATAATTTTTTCAGCAGCATTTCGCTGACGGTTTTCGGATTCGCCTTGCCGCCGGTCGCCTTGCCGACCAATCCTACGAAGAATCCCAAAAGGCCGGACTTGCCGGATTTGTATTGCGCCACCGCGTCCGCGTTCGCGGCTAGGACCGCATCTATCGCGGCCTCTATCGCGGTCGTATCGGTCGTTTGTTTCAGTCCGTACTTGTCCGCGATTTCGCGCGGCGTTCCCTTTTCGCCCGCCGCCATTTTCGCGAAGATATCCTTTGCCATCTTGCCGCTGATTTCGTCCGCCTGAATCATGTCCAACAGCTCGGTTAAATGCGCTGGCGGCATTTTATATTCCGGATTCGCGGCCAAATCGCCAAGCAGCCAATTCGCCGCCATCTTCGCATGCGCCGGTTTGCCCGCCACGACCGCGTCGAAAAATTCGTAAAGTTCCTTGTCTTCGCCTATGCGGTTCGCGTCGGTCGGCGCGAGGCCCATTTCGACATATCTCGCCTTGCGCGCCGCCGGAAGCTCGGGCATCGTTTTGCGCACGTCCTCGATTTCCTTATCCGTTATGACCAGCGGCAGCAGGTCCGGGTCCGGAAAATATCTGTAATCCAGCGCGTCCTCTTTCGAGCGCATGACCGTAGTCGTGCCTGCGGCCTGATTGAAGTGCATCGTATCCTGCGAAACTTTGCCGCCCGATTCGTAGGTTTCTATTTGACGCCGCGCCTCGAACCCGATCGCCGTTTTTATGAACTTGAACGAGACCATGTTTTTCGTTTCGGTGCGCGTGCGGAAAGTCTTTTCGCCGACCGGCCGCACCGACACGTTCACGTCCGCCCGCATGCTGCCCTCTTCCATGTTCGCGTTCGAGACGCCGAGCGCCCGGGCGATAGACCGTATTTCGCGCAGATACCTTTCGGCCTCGTCCGGCGAAGTTATATACGAATTTTCTTCCTTTCCGCTCGGGTCTAGGAAAGTCACGATTTCCAAAAGCGCGACGCCACTGCGGTTGAGGTCCACGAACGATTTCGACGGATGCGCGTCGTGTTTGTTTTTTCCCGCGTCCTGTTCCAGGTGCGCCCTTTGTATCAGGATTTTTTTCGCTTTGCCGTCGTCGCCGACGATCTCGACATAGCCGCGGCCTACGACGGGCGGCTCTTCCGCAGGCTGGCTGATTTGGTATCCCGCCGGAAGATCGGGATAAAAATACTGCTTGCGCGCGAACTTCGATTTGCGCGAGATTTCCGCGTTCAGCCCCAGGCCCATTTTTATCGCCTGGCGCACGCACTCGCGGTTCAAGACCGGCAACATGCCAGGCATTGCGGCGTCGATCATCGACACCTGCGTATTCGGCGCGACCGTAGGGTTATAGTCGGCCGAAGCGGGCGAAAACAATTTCGATTCGCTTAAAACCTCTATATGCGTTTCAAGCCCTATCACCAGTTCCCAGTCGCAAGATTTCCCTTTTATCGTATACATCACAACACCTTTGTCGGGCGATTGTCCAGTCCCGCCAGCCTTTCGATTTCCCTTGCCAATTCCAGCACGCGCAGGTCGTCGAACCGGCGCCCCGCTATCTGCAATCCCAGCGGCAGACCCTCCGCGGTTCGTCCGCACGGGACGCTCGCCGCAGGAATTCCGACGAGATTTGCGACGATTGTAAACAGATCCAGCGCGTAATATTCCAGCGGCGTCAAATCAGAATCGAGCGGCATCGCCGGGCCCGCGCTGGACGGATAAACTATAACGTCGCATTGTTCGAACGCACGGGCAAAGGCGTCCGCAATCATGCGCCGCACCCGCGCGGCCTGCAAAAAATATACTTCGTAAGACTCGCTGGACAGTACGGCGGTCCCGATTATCATGCGGCGCCGCACCTCTTCGCCGAAGCCCGCCGCCCTCGTCTTTTTATACATGTTTATCAGGTCGTCCGAAGGCATGCGCAGACCGTAGCGCACTCCGTCATAACGCGCCAAATTCGACGAGGCCTCGGCCGGCGCGATGACATAATAGACGGCCAGCGCGTCCAAGATATTCGGTATCGACACCTCGACAACCTCGTGTCCGGATTCGCTCAATTCCTTTAAACGCAAGGATTGCAGGCGCTTCATGTCGGGCGAAACCTCTACGCCCGCGAATTCTTTTATAACGCCGATTTTTTTTATCTTGCCGCCCGCGGCGCCGAGTTCCCGATCCGAGCTGGTGGAATCTTTCGGGTCGTGCCCCGCCATCGCTTTCAACAATAATTCGCAATCGCCGACCGTGCGCGCTATCGGCCCGGGGCAGTCGAGGCTGGACGCGTAGGCTATTACGCCCCAGCGCGAACATAAGCCATAAGTTGGTTTCAATCCGACCAAACCGGTCATGGCGGACGGAAACCTAATGCTGCCGCCCGTGTCGGTTCCGGTCGCCGCGCAGGCCAGGCCCCCCGCGACGGCGCTGACCGATCCTCCGGAACTGCCTCCCGCCGTAAGGCGCTTTTCGATTTGATACGGATTTACGGGCGCGCCGAAATAGCTGGTGTCGCTGAAGGTTCCCATCGCGAACTCGTCGAGATTCGCCTTGCCCAGCAGGACGGTTCCCGCGTCGATCAGTTTTTGCGAGACGGTCGATTCATATTGCGGGATAAAATTCTCAAGTATTTTCGACGCGGCGGTCGTGCGGATTCCGCGCGTGCAGAACATGTCCTTCATCGCGATCGGAATGCCCTCGAGCGGCCGCGCGGTTTTGTCCGAGTACCTTTTGTCGCTTTCCGCCGCGTCGGCAAGGGCGCGTTCCGGCGTCTTGGTGATATAGCAATTCAGCGCGTCGCCAAACTTTTCCATGCGGTCGAGATACGCGCGGGTCAATTCCGCTGCGGAGAATTTTTTCGCCGCAAGCCCGTCCAAAGCTTCTTTAATCGTCAAATCAATAAGGTTCATGACTATTCTTCTATTATTTTCGGCACGGCGAAGTAGCCGCGCGATTTGCCCGCGTCGTCCGGCGCGTTCGCCAGCACCGCATCGCGGCAGTTTCCGTCGCAAACCACATCATCGCGCATCGGCAAATCGTGCTCGGCGGGCGACAGCATGGGCTCGACCCCGCGCGTATCTATCTTCTGCACCTTGTCGATCCATTCGATTACGGACGAGATCCGCATTTTTTCCAAGTCTTCGTCCGACGTCTCGATGCGAATCAGATGCGCGAATTTTTGAATCTGTTGTTTTGTGAACGCCATAGTTGTATAATATTACTATGATTTGCGATAATTTCAAGACTTTTCCCAAGCACGGCAAACTGGTCGGCGTAGACTGGGGCGAAAAAAGGATCGGCCTGTCCGTAAGCGACCCGGACCGCAGCTTCGCCTTTGCGCGTCCGGCTGCCCCCGATATGGCGGGCGTCCTGGCCATAATATCCGGCGAAAGCGCGGCGGGCGTGGTGCTGGGGCTGCCGCTTCGAACCAACGGCGAAGAGTCGGAAACGACAAAGCGCGTAAGGGATTTTGCGGCGCAGTTGGCGGCAAAAACCGACGTTCCGATAATTCTGTTCGACGAAAGCCTGACAAGTTTTGCGGCCATTGATGCGGGCGCAAAAGACATCGATTCGGAATCGGCGCGTATCCTGCTCGAAAACGCAATCGCAGTCATGCGCCGCAAATAATTTTGATTTCTTCTTTATAAAGCCGAATCATTTCGCTTGAGGCCAAGGCCAAATAATGCCGCGGATCGAAATTTTCGGATCCTTGCGCGAAGGCCTGCTTCATCGTTGCCGTCCATGCCAGGCGCGCGTCGGAATCGATATTCACCTTGGCGACGCCCAGCTTTGTCGCCCGCCGGATTTCGGCGGCGGGAATTCCGGCGGCTTTCGCCAGTCCCAGCGCCCGTGCGTACTTTGGCGGAATCTGCGACGCGCCGTGCAGTACCAGCGGCGTTTTCGGAACAGCCTCATGAATCTTTTCGAGAATGTCCATGCGAAGTTTGCCCGACCCTTTATAGGCGCCGTGGGTCGTCCCGATTGCAACCGCCAGCCAGTCGCAGCCGGTTGATTCTACGAATTTTTTCGCCTTGGCCGGGTCGGTGAATTCGCCGCCTTTGCCGTCAACGCCGTCTTTGGCGCCGCCTATGGCGCCCAGTTCGGCCTCTACCAATACGCCATGTTTATGCGCGTATTCGACGACGCGGCGCGTAAGGCGGACGTTTTCGTTCCAGGGCAGGGCGGCGCCGTCAATCATAACGCTTTGAAATCCGAGCGTTATGGCGCGTTTGCATGATTCGAAACTGCGGCCGTGATCCAAATGCAATATCCGCGACGCGCCGCAAATCCGGGCCGCAACCCAGGAAAGAAAATCATCGCCCATGTAGGCCATGGCGCTTTCGGTAGCGGCCAGTATGACGGGGCGGCGCGCGGCGTCCGCGGCGGAAATTATCGCGCGAAGCGACTCTAAATTATAAAAATTGAACGCTGGAATCGCGGTTTTGCCCTTTAACGCGGCCAGTAGCGGATTTTTTATCATAAGGCCATTATAGCACGAATCCGCCATAGGATAAAATTGGCTTGGTTAGGAATATAAGCCGGGGACTTGAAAACATGGTCTTTTTGTACTATAATATAAGTGTAAGGGGTCATAACGGCAAAGGAGGCTGAAATGGCAGTACATAACGATTATCAAAGTTTTCTCGGCGCGTATTTCAGGCAGTTGCATCTGTCCAAGATAGACGCCGGGCGTCGGCAGACGCTGGAAGATCTTCGCGGCAGAGACATGGGCGCCGGGGCTAGTACGAGATATCCGGACGACAAGCGCAACAAGGAGCAGAAGACATGGGCGCCGGACGATCCGCTGCCGGACATGACCGCGACTATTCCGGCCACGCCGGCTACGGCGACTGCGCCGGCCACGCCGGCCATGCGCGTATTGGAGGACGCCGACGCCAAGGCGCTTTATAGGGACGTAAGAGAGATTCTTAGAAAAATGGAGGATGACGAGTCGGATATAAAGTCGGAATTCCCGGATCTGCCTAAAGAATGGAAACCGTTCTTCGACAATCCGCTGGCAGTGCCGCCGACAACGAGCTCTTTCGACAAGTTCAAACCGTATCCCGCGATTCGCGATACTACATTGCCTCCGAATCCGGCTTTGTGGGCGCCGGGGGCGGGCGGGCATTTGGATCACTTTTATAGACTGTTCGCATCCATAATAATAACTCCTGCAGACGAGCCGGTGGCAGTATTTGTCCGGAGGATTCGCGTAGGATCTTATGACATGAAGGCGTTTATGGACGATTATAAGTTGGGAAATTATAGCGCCGAATTTATCGGTTTTATCGAAGAGGTCAAAAATAGGGTTAGTTATCAGTATACGGGCAATAAGGCATATTTTAATATGTCTTCCGGGGCTATCGATCCAAACCTGGCCATATTTGCCGGCAGGAGGATCGACAAGATCATAGACGGCGTGAATCGGAAAAAGGAGCCGGTGGATGCGACGCGGCTGGCTACATTCAGCCGATTTTCCACCCCGCCCGCGCCGCCCGCGGTCGGAAGCCATCAAAAACTGCTGGATCTGATATACAGCAACGAGAATTTCAGGAATGTGTTCTCGGCCCACGGCGGCGATAAGATAGTCAATCTGTTCACCCACGCCAAGGCAAGCGCGGATTACGAGAAACTGCCCCCGACGCTGACAGATAAAAAGGGAATTCTCGAGGCCGCGAAAGACAATATCGAAGAATGGGGCGACGAGCATCTGTCCAAGGTGTTCGGCAGCAAGCACGAGTCGCACAAATACACGAAGCTGGAGGCCAAGTCGTTCATCGAGGCTATCAGAAAGCTGAAAATAAAACCGCAGGACGGCCTGGCCGGAATCGTGGCCAAGGCGGGCGAGATAAAAACGGAACTGGAGTCGGGCGAGAAGCGCGCGCCGGGACATACCGGGGTGTGGAAAACTTTCACCACGATCATGGGCGAGGCCCAAACCGGCATGAAGTCCGCTTTCAAAGGCGCGCTTAAAAACGCGCCCAAAATGCTTGCGGTCGTGCAATACGCCATTTATCGCGCCGTCCACATGGGCAAAAAGGAAGACGGCAAGGCCATACTCGAAACGCTGTATATTTCGCAGTACGACAACCTGACCAGCGACCGCTGGGAGGAGTTCGACAAAAACCACTACGATTCCGGGTTGACCAAGTCAACGGGGCTTGGGCTGGACAAGGGCGCGGGGAAATGGATGATCAAGGCCGCAGAATTCGTGGTCGAGCGTGGCATCGCAGATCCGCTGTTCCTAGCCGCGCACGGACTCAACCGCTTTGTGCAGACGCGCGGCGGCAAGGTCGGCAACGCCACCATGAATTTCAAAAAATACGGCGCGCTGGCAAAGCCGATGGAAGACGAATGGAAGAGGACGGCCGCCGAGGCGGTAAGACTTGGGCACGTCGCGGCGCCGGGACCAACGACATTGAAGCCAGGCTCGTACGGAATCCCGATATCGCAGGAATATCAGGACATAACCGAGTTGCTGGCGTTTTGGGATTACCTGCATACCGGCGAGGTCAGGGATAAGACTCCGTTTATAGCCCGTACGAAAATGCAGCAGGACTTTACCGACGCGAACAGATTCGCGGGCGGCACCGCCGCGCATCCGACGACCATAATAGCGGATTGGCGCAGAAGCCACGGGTACGCGGCGTAGGAATAGGCGTAAGGGATTGCGTAATTACCAGCTCATGCTGCGCTGGGTTTTCGATCCGACGGCGTCGCCGAACATATCGCGCTTCTTTTCCGTCAGAGTTTGAAACATGTCGGACGATATTACCCTCAGCACGAACGAGTCGTCCCGCCTGTCCGACAAGACCGGTATGATCCGGCGGCTTATGATTCCCGAATCTTTCAGCACCTGCTCGATTATCGCAAGTCGCCTGGCCGCAAGCTTCCTTCCGTCGTAGGTCCTTGTGCCGCGTTCGGATATCGAAATCTGAACCGCGCGTTTCGGATTCGCCGCGACGATTCCCGCGTATTCCGTCAGCAGGTTGTAATTGTCGCGCGACAGCGCCGAATCGTCGTCGTTGAACGATATCTTCACTTCCAGCGGGCGGATGCCGCCCTGTTCGGACAGATCCTGCGATGAATCGAAGCCCGCCATCCTTTCGCTTATCTCGTCGTACTTGTCCTCGATGCTATACGCGGACAGGTGCTTGTTTTCCGTCGTGAAGGTCTTGTTGAACGCGCGTTTCAATCCAGCGGGCGACAATTTGGTCAGCGGTATCTCGGCCGCGTTCTTATACGCGAATTCGTCGTCGTCATCCGCCGCCGCGCCTTTGTTTTGGCGCCATTCCCGTTCCACCGGTTCCGGCACGAACGATTTGCCCGCAGGCCTATAGCTTCTTATTCTCGACGGAGGCGGCGTAGGCGCCGCGGCCATCCACGAGGCTTTCTCTTGCCGCGGCTCGGGCGCCGCATATTCCATGCGCGGCTCGGGCGAATTTCTTATCGGCAACGGCCGCTCTCTCAGCGCGTCCGGCAGAGGGCGCACCGCCGCGCCGCGATAGGTTTGCGCTGGCCGCGCCGACGCGAACGACGGTTCGGCGCCGCGCCGCTCAAATTGCCGCGACGGCGGAGAATATTCGTAATCGTCCCCGTAGTCATCGTCCAAAGATTCTTCCGGCAGGAAAAAGTCCGATCCGCCGATCTTCGCGTATTCGTATTCGCGCGGCATGCGCAGAGGCGGATCGTCCGACCGGGCTGCGCCGGTTGCGGCCCACAATGGAGTAGTCGGCTTGTTCGGTATCAGATATTCTGTTTTCTTGGGGGCTATGGCACGGCGCGTCGGCACGGCGAAATCCGTTCTTTGGACCGGCTTTGCCACGGGCCTTTCGGACGGCGGGACGCCGTAAAGATCCAGCGCCGACACGCTACGCGCGGGATTCACCGACGGCAATTCGAACGCCGCAAACGCGGGCAGCGACAGCATAATAAGGGACGCCTGCAATATGAATCGCATTCCTTTCCTTCCTTGAGAATGATTTTATAAAAAAACCGCCTGTTCGCGCAAGCGGTTTTTTGCCTCAATATTCGTCCAGCAGGCGTTTCAGTTCTTTCAGATCCTCCGGCAGGGGCGAACGGAATTTCAGCGGCTCGCCCGTTATCGGGTGCGGCAATTCCAAAACTTCGGCGTGCAGGCGTTGCCCCGCTTGCCCCCGCAGATACGACAACAGCGCGCCGGACTTTATCTTCGCCTCTTTGCCCCGGCCGTACAGCGGGTCGGACACCACCGGAAAGCCGTGCGCCGACAGATGCACCCGTATCTGGTGCGTGCGACCCGTCAGCAGCGTGCAGCGCATTTCGCAAATGTCCGCCCGCGGCCATACGTTTATGACCGCGGCCTCGGTCTTCGCCGCCCGGCCGCCGGTCTTCACCATCGACATTTTTTGCCGGTTGCGGGACGAGCGCGCGATGTTGCCCTCTATGTCCGCTTCCGTCCAAGTCGGAATGTTCCACGCGAACGCAAGATATTTACGCGTAAGATTATGTCCGGCGAATGTTTTCACTAACGCGCGGAACGCGGCGTCCGACTTCGCCAAAATAACAATGCCGGACGTGTCCTTGTCGATCCTGTGCACCACGCCCGGACGGACGCCGCCGCCAAGCGGCGAAAGGCGGCAATGCCCCGCCAGCATCTGCGCCAAAGTTCCGTCCCTGTTTCCAGCCGCCGGATACATGACCATTCCGCGCGGCTTGTCCGCTACGATTATGTCGTCGTCTTCGAAAATTATCGGCACCGTAAGCGGCATGCCGCGGGCTTCGGGTCGCGGGGCCGGTTCCGCCATCGGCGCGTCGATATAAATCCAAAGCTCTTCGCCGACCTTTAGCCTATGTGAATTGGAAAGGTTTTTTTCCATTTTCTGAATCGCCGCGCGGGAAAATTCCGGCAACCGTTCGGCCAGGAAAACGTCGGCGCGGCGACCCGCGTCCGATTCCGGAACAATAAAGATTTTTTTATCGGATTTTTTTTCAGCCATGCCGCAGGCTCCGCCGTTTCGTGCGCGCTATTCTTTTTCCCATTCGGCCCAGGTTTGTTTTTCGCACCCGCCCAGCCGCACCGTAAGATTCTTGTCCACCGCGCATTTCAGTATTCCGGTCGTTTTCGCCTGGCGGTCGTCTTTCGCCGCAGGACGCCAGGCCAGGCGGATCTCTTTCGGCTTTGCCAGGCAATAGGCGCGGACGAACGCGTCCGAGCCGCCGCTTGATTTGCTTATCCAGGTTCTGACATACTGCGCCGAGCCGAAGCACGGAAACGCGTCCAGGAAATACAGTTCCCAGCCGCGGTCCGCGACGTCCGCGTCCGCGAAGGTTATTTTGTATTCGGACAGGCGGCGGCCCGAAACGGCCTCCCAGTCCACGCTGGCCGATTGAATGACAACGCGGTCGTCGCCGTATGCGTTATATGCGCCAAACGTCCACGCGCAGGCGGCGGCGAACAGTAGAATTTTGATTTTCGGGGTTCTCATTTGTCTACTCCGCGAATCTTGCCGAGATTTTTTCCGCGCCCGGCGCCTTGGGCGCGATTTTCTTTTCCCATTCCCTGTCGGTTTTCGGTCCGATTTTTGCGAAGGGCGCGGGCGTTTCGATTCTTTCCAGCGGCTCGCCCGAAGCGTCCATCAAAACAAACACGAGGCTCGGCACGGGCAGGGCCTCGTTCGAAAAGTTCCGAATGCTGCCGCGGATCAGGTATCCGCCATTCTCCGCGCGCGAGCCGGATACTACGACTTCCAGCCGCTGTTTGGCCTCGATGTTCCAGCCGACGGCGATCAGGACGCAGGTGCAGAGGAACAGCGCCGTGGCGAAGAACAGCCTGATGGTCGCGTCTTTTTTCCTCAGCTCGGCCCGCTGCTCCAAAGGCTTGCGGCCGCAGGCGGGACATCCGCCGCCATTCGCCCGCGACGGCCTGAATACCGCGGCGCAAAATTCGCACTTCATTTTCATTTGCCTTAATTTTATCCCTTATTTCCGCCGATTGCAATCATTTTATACCGTCGTACTTCGCCTCGACGGCGCGGCGCACGTTTTCCAATGCGCGCAGGTAGTCCGAAACCGTCGCGTTCGCATTGGTCGCGACCGGCGACATCAGGCGCTCGGTTTCCGTATTGCCGACGCGCTCCGCATTGTACGCGCGCCTCATCATCTGCGCCAATTCCGACAGCTGCAGGTCCCCAAGCAAGGCGTCCCCCTCCTGCAGATTCCAATAGAATTCCGAATTCTCGGCGTCCTCTATTCGGCGGTTCACTATCAATTTCGGCGCGACGCTGCCGGAAAAGCCTATCGAGGAATCTATCGCCTTTATGTGCCCGCGCGTCATATCCAGCGTTCCCGAAACGCTGAGTATCGTCGCGCCCGTCCCCGCGTCGCCCGGCGATACCGAAAAACCGGCCAAATACAGATTCTCGGCCCGCAGTTCTTTCGTCGTAACGGCTCTGAATTGCGACCGGCCCCCGACCGACATCGACGTCGTTTTCACCGACCGCCCGTCCGCCGCAATCGCCCCGGCGACGGTCATGCCGCCGAACACTTCCATCGGCGCCGCCCAGTCCAGGCGGTTCTTCACAGTCATTTTGGACGCGTCCAGCGTGTCCGCGTTCAGGCGTTCCAAAAACCGGGCGGCGGTCGCGGAAATCGATTTGGCATTCGCGATATTGTTCAGTCCCATGAAGATGTCCGTGGCCATGGCCGCGTCCAACGGATCTCCGCCGGGCAGGCGCCGCAAGTAATCGCCGCCGCTCTTGAACGTTTTGGTTTGCATTATTATCGAGCCTTCGGACAAAACGGCGTCTATCGCCGCCGCGGGCGCGCTCCAAGTGCCGTAGGCGCCCCGCATCACGCGCCCGTCCGCAAAGCCCGCACTAGCGCCCGCAGCAAGCGCGATCTTCCTCGCCCGCGGCAGCGTAATGGACGGATCGTCGAATATCATTATCCCCTGCACGAACGCCCGGCCGCCGATGTCCTTAGACTTGATTATTCTTAGCTGAATCTTTTGTCCGGCGAAGCCGTTTTTGGGCAGGCCTTTAAGGTCCGACAATTTCACGCGCGTTATATTTCTGCCCATCGGAGTCAGCAATTCGCGCCGGTTGTCGGCTATATATTCGGACAGCGCCGAACGCAGCATTTCCATTCTGCGGACCGTCGCGGCGTTCTCCGCCCGCTCCTTATACTCCAGCGCGAAACGGTACGCGAAAGGCAGAATGGTCGCGAATACAGCCATCGCAAGCATCAGCTCTAGCAGGGACGCGCCGGGTTTGGCGTTCGCGCGGTTGTTGAAAAGTCGCCTTAGGATTTTCATTTTCGCCTACCTCGCCCTCCAATTCGCTTTCATCAGATCCGAAAAGTCCGGGACCCGAGAGGTTATTTCCCCGCCGAAATTCTTCAGCCTGAGGCGGTTGAATTTCGGGCCCGCCGCGGACGACGGGAACGACCACGATCCCAGCTTTATCGGCGCCGACCCCGAATACAACAATTCTCCCGATACGGTTATTCCAAAGCCCGGCGCGAACTGCAGCGTGTCCGTGTCCAAGTACGACGTCCTTACGCCTCCGAGGATCGCGCCGGCAAAGCCCGTCACCGTGCGGCCGGATAAAGACTTGACCTCGAATCTGTTCGCCACAGTCAGCGCTTCGGACACCGACGCGCGGTCCGCCGTCATCGAGCCGCCGGGGCCGCTGAATTCGACCGCGGTAAAATTTCTAAATCCTATGGCGTCGCCCGTCGCCCTGATCGCCGGAATGCGCGATTCGCCCGGGTTCAGATTGAGCCCCCCCGGAAAGTACAGATTGTTCGCCGCTATAACCGGCGCGGACACGAGATACGCGTCCAGCGCCAGCGCCGTCAGTTTCCCGGCCTCGGCCCGCGCGACCTGGTTTATGGCGAAGCCGCCCATCGACAGATCGCGTTCCATCGCCGCCAGGCCATCTTCGTCCAGCAACGTCCGGTGCAGATATTTTTCGGCGCCGTCGCCGCTTTTGGGCAACGTTATGCGGTACACCAAATCCCCCTCGGCCAAGTCGGGCAGTTCCACCGCCCAGCCGCCCGCCGTATTCCCCGCCTCGCCGTTTCCGCCGCAGACCGCCGCGTCGATACCTATCATGTCGGCGATTTTATGCGCCGTCAAAACATCGTCCCGCCATTTCTCCATAACCGCGTAGCCGGTTCGTCGGTCCGCCGTTTTCAAAGCGTACACTCTGTCGTATATTTTTTGATTTTCTTCGTCGTCGTCCTCCAGCTCGGTCGCGACTCCGTCCTCGAATTCTTCGTCGGTATGGGTCTTTAGGAGGCTTCGCGCCGCGCGCATATCCGCGATTATCCGTTTGGCCGTCGCAAGATTCCCGAGATCGCCGCCGACTTCCGAAATTCGGCGGAACGCGAACGGCATAATCAGCGCGACTATCGCGATAACGAACAGCATCTCCATTATGGATGCGCCCGCGCGACGATCTATAAGATGCTTCAACTTTTTCATTCTTCGCCGCCTTACCCGCAGTTGGTTCCGCCCGCCAGCAGGCATTTCTTTATTTCTATCCGCCGCTCTATCCTGTTATACATAACAAAGCGGCAGATTATATTCGCGGCCAGGGACTGGGAATTATACCGTCCGCCCAGCCGTCCGATAATGGCCCTGCACGTTTCGTTTTTTCCGGATCCGTCCGCCGCGCTTAGCGGAATCGCAAGCATGTCGTTGTTGATCGACGATATCAGCGCGTCGGGCAGAAGGCTGGTTCCGCTTGGCCTGATCTCGATCATCGACGCGCCGAATCCGCCCGCCAGCAGCGCGCTCGAAATCTGATCGCGCATAATTATATTGTCGGTCTTTATCGTGTTCGCCCGAACCCCGCTGCCGGACGAGTATTCCACCACGCTGCCGCTTTCATCCAAAAATACGTCCTGGCCGCGGCTGGCGTCCAAAAACGACGATATCGACAGCTTTTCGACGCTGAGAGTAATGTTCGTGAAGAACGCGTCGGTTTTTATGGTCCAGCGCGGCGGCCCCGTAAAGCCCGTGCGCCCGGCGGTCATGTTGAAATCGCGCACGGTCGTCTTGTCCGCCGTAAGCGTCGGCGCGTCCCCGTGGTTCGCAATGGATGCCGCCGCAAAGGACTTGGTCGTCAGGTCCGATTTGATTATCGTCAGGGGATTCCCGTCCGGCGACGAGAAATAAACGCTGCCCGCGCGAAGCATGCCGATATTGTTTTGATTCTTTTTGTCCGCCTCGACGCCCGACAATACGAAGTCCGACGCGGATACCGTCTTCATGTCGCCCGCGTTCGCCGCAAGGCCCCCTACGCCCGTTATGTTATGGTTCCCCATGTCCAGGTCGGTATGGAACGCGTAGCGCGACGGATTTTTCGATGCGCGCGGCAGAAGTTCGGTGAATTCCTCGTCCTCGGGCACGCGCACCAAAATATCGTCCTCGTAGAACGTCATGCCCGGCGGCAATTCCTTTATCTCCCAGCCGCCGGTCGCCCCGACAAGGGTTTCGTCTTCGCCTGCCACGGCGCCCCAAAATCCTATCCTTGCCAGGATTTCCGCGCGCCGCACCCCCGCGACTTTCCCGCCGCCGACCACCAGCACGGCCAAAATGTTTTTCCCGTTCTTCCCCGCCGCAAGAGATATGGATTGGCCGAGAGGCGTCGCCCCTTGAAATCCGAACGGCAGGCCGTAAGGCCCCAGTCTGTCCGCGAATTCCGCGCCGGACAGGACTTTTACGCCATCGCGGAAACCGTCCGCCTCTTCGCGCATGAAGGCGCGGGCCGCTTCGAACGCCGCGTCTATTTGGGCCGCGATCGCCGCGTTCTCGCGGCCGTACTGGCGATCTCTCAATTTTTTCGCGAACATCGGAAGAAAGGCGATAACTATCGCCAGCGCGAACAGCGCCTGAAGCATAAAATTCCCGCCGCTTTTTGCGGCACGCAAACTTCCGTTCGTGATAGACACCTCTTACAAGAAATAGTTTAGAAAAAAAAGCGGGGTTTGCAAAGGGTTAAAATTCAAACCGCAGGCCCGCGTAGAACGACGCGAGTATGGCATCGTTTGCGCTGATTATGTCGCGCTCCCTAACAACCGTCCCGTCGCCCGACCTGTCGTTCAGCGACCAGCGGATCTTCGGAATATACGTCGCCCGCGCGCCTATGTCCAAATACATCCCCTCGCCCAGCCAAAACGCCGCGCCAAGCGCGCCGGTCAGCGCGAAATTTCCCGTTTCCGTTTCGGAAACGTAAAAGTCGCAAATCGTCATCTCGTCGATAACCGAGCAGTCCCCGTAGTTCTGCATGTCGGTATTCGTCGCCAGTTCGCCCCATTCGTCGTGCATGGACAGAACGGTCGACGATATCGCGTAGCCCAGCCCGATGCCGAAATACGGAATCGTTTTCTTTTCGGCCCTCGCCGCTCCGCCGACCATGTCGAAGTATATCATCGCGGAAATCGCGTCGGTGGTCGAGGTCATCCGCGCCGCCGCCACCATGTTCTCGTCGTCGCCGAACAGCGGCAGGGAATTATAACTGCTTTTTCCGGTGTGAAGCCAGTCCAACTCTAGCCTAAGATTCGGGCTGTCCGGGACCACCATGCCGACGGCCACGCCCCCCATCCAGGACGTTGCTTCGTATTTTTTCGTCGGCGGCACCGCGCCGATATTCGAAAAGCCTAATGTGTCGTCGTACCGGTATCCGTCGCATTCTTCCGGGTAATAGTAGCAATAGGGCACCAGCATATCCCCCAGGTCGTTCTTCATAGCGGCGGCGGCCGACAACGACACTCCGCCCCTGAACGAAACCGTAAAGCGCCCGCCGTCGTCGTGATCCCTGTCGCCGTATTCCCAATCGGCGCGGACGCCAAGCGCGCAGGCCATGAAGCCTAAAGCCAAAAATAGTTTTTTCATTCTTGCCGAATTATACCATAAATCGGCGCCGAATTAAAGCATAGATTAAAACTTGCCGCGGTTCACGGGCCTATACGACAGCGCTTCGGCTATATCCGGCGCCGATATGTTTTCAGCCGCCTTTAGGTCGGCGATCGTCCGCGCCAGCCGCTTCGTCCTGTTATACCCGCGCGCCGACAGGCCCATTTTCTCGGCCGCGCCGTTCAGCAGGGCCAGCGACTCGGCGTCCAACGGCGCGGACGCGTCTAGATATTTTCCATCAAGACGCGAATTCAGTATCTTGCGGCCGAACAATTTTTGACTGCGCAAATACTGCCGCTCGCGGGCGGCCGCGACCCTCGCGCGGATTTCCCGGCTCGATTCCGGGGGCTTTTCGGACGCGCTCAATTTCCAAGGCTCGACCGCGTCGACCTCTATATGCATGTCTATCCTGTCCAGCAGGGGGCCGGATATTTTGTTCTGATACGCTTCGGCGCAACGCGGCGCCTTGCTGCACGACAGCTTCGGGTTCTTGAGGTGCCCGCAGGGGCAGGGATTCATCGCGGCTATCAGCTGGAACCTGGCGGGATAGGACGCCTGCGTTTTCGCGCGGCTGATCAGAATCTCGCCCGCTTCCATGGGCTGGCGCAATATTTCCAGCGTCTGCCGATTAAATTCGGGCAGCTCGTCCAAAAACAATACTCCATTGTGCGCCAGCGATATCTCGCCCGGCTTGGCGTCCGAACCGCCGCCCGACAGCGCCGCCGCCGATGCGGAATGATGCACCGGCCGAAACGGGCGCGACGTTATCAGACCTTTGTCGTCCAATTCCCCCGCTATCGAATATAACATCGAGGTTTCCAATATCTCGTCCGCCGTCATATCCGGTAGTATTCCCGGCAGGCGGCTGGCCAGCATGGTCTTCCCCGCGCCGGGAGGTCCGACCATCAGAACCGCATGGCCGCCCGCCGCAGCTATCTCCATAGCGCGCTTCGCCATATCCTGGCCCCTTACCTCGGCGAAATCCGTATGCGACGCCGCGGATTCGAGGCGCGTTTTCGGCGCGTCCGGAACCGGCAGAATCTGCGTGCCGCGAAAATGGTTTATCAACTGCAATATATGACCGGGCGCCAAAATGTTCCAATGTCCCGCCCACGTGGCCTCGGGTCCGTTCGCCGCCGGGCATATTATCCCAAGGTTATTCTTCGCCGCATATACCGACGCGGGCAAAACCGAGGACGACGGCAGCACTGTTCCGTCCAGGCCGACTTCGCCAAGAATTACGTATTCCGCCAGCTTGTCCGCGGGCAACGCGCCCATCGCCGCCAATATCGCGCACAGTATCGGAAGGTCGAAGTTGCTGCCGGTTTTCTTTATGTCCGAGGGCGCCAGGTTGACCGTAATCTTCTGTTGCGGAAAGGACAGGTTCATAGAAAACAAGGCGCTGCGGATCCGCTCTTTCGATTCGCTGACGGCCTTGTCCGCCAGTCCCACGATCTTAAACGGCTCTTTCTTGTCGACCAGTCCGCCGATCAACTGCACCTGAACGTCTATGCGCATCGGTTTCATTCCGCTGAAAATAAGCGTCTTTAACGAGAGCATGGATTTTCCTCCGCCGCGGCCGCCTTGCCCGCATTCCGATTTCTCATGTCTATTATTTCCGTTTTGGGCAGCATGGCGCCGCCATATCGCGCCGTCAATTTTGAAACGCCGTATTTTCCCAGCATTACGTTCCTGATAGTTTCGAACGACGGCGTGGCCGACGCCAGCACGATCGGAATCCCGCAAGCCTTCGCCAGCAGTACCGCCATGTCCCGTGCGTGATAACTGCCCATGTCCTCCTGCTTGTACGACGAGTCGTGTTCCTCGTCCACTATTATCAGTCCCAAATTCTGCCACGGCAGAAACAGCGCCGACCGCGTGCCGACCACGATCCCGATATCCCCGTCAATAACGCCGTGCCAAATGCCGCGCCTTTTCGCGGGCGTCAGGTTGCTGTGCCATATTATCGGCGCCGCGCCGAAGCGGTCCTGAAACCGCTTCGCGAATTGCGCCGTCAGGGCGATCTCGGGCATCATTATCAGAACTTGCCGCCCCGCTTGGTACGTCCGCAGAACGGAATCGAAATAAACCTGGGTTTTGCCGCTGCCCGTCACGCCGTCGAGCAGATGTACTCCGAATGCGCCTTGCTTCACAGCCGCCGCAGCCGCAGCCTGGCTTTCGTTCAGCACTACGGCGCCGGTATCGAAATATTCGGGCGCGCGCGCGGCCTTCTGCCGCGCTTTTGGGGCGCCGAATCTTGCCGCCGCGGACATCAACTTCCACACGCCGCCCATCGGAATCATCGTCCAATCGGACATTTTTTTCATCCATTCGACAACCGCCGTAGGCAGGCTTTGCCCGATATGCGCCGCAATGGGCTTTATCTTTTCCGCCGCCACATCGCCTTCGCTTTTGCCTATAATGATTCCAAGATAATTTTTTTGCCGCACGGACACGCCCGCCAAATCGCCCACGGCGCAATCTTCTTCGGCGCGGTAGTCGTAGCCGGATCCGAACATGTCCGGCACCAAGACCTTGACTATGTCAGAGCGCGAGAACATTTTCCAAATCCTTGTCGGTCGGAATGTGCATGATCCGTAAATCCGCGTCGTACTGGTGCGCGAACCACGTGCGCTGGCGCTTCGCGTACTGGTCCGTACGCGTCGCCCATTTCTCCATGGCCTCTTCCTCGGTGCAAACGCCCTGAATAAACCGGCTCAGTTCCTCGAGCCCGATCGCGCGGTCGGCAAAGCCCATGTGTTCGCGCGCCTCGTCCATGGCGCCGAACGCCAGCATCTGAGGCAGGCGCTCGCGCAGGGCAAGCTCGATCGTTTCGCGGGGCGGCGACACCAGCACCCGAATCGGCGTCGGGCGAATCGCGCCGCGCCTGGGCAGTTCCTGCCATTCCGTCAAGGACCGGCCCGTTTCCAAAAACACCTCGAGCGCGCGCATCATGCGCTGAGGGTCGCGGTATTCGAAGTCTATCAGCCTGCGGGCCGCGTGCGGCGCCTCCTGCACCATCTTGCGCGCCTTTTCGCGATTTTCGGGCGATACCTTGGGGATCGGCGACATGCCGCTTATCAGCGCGTTTATATAATAGCCGCTGCCGCCCACGAATATCGGAACATCGGCCTCTTCGAATTCTTTCCGCGCCAGCGCCATGTAGTCCGCAACGTTCGTAATTTTTTCCAGCGGAAGAATCGAGTAGAGCGAATAAGGCACGCCGTCGATCATATTGTCGGCGCCAGGCTCCATTCCCGCGAACGGCGAGGCGGATATGGTTTCTATGCCCTTATATATCTGAACCGAATCGGCGTTTATTATGCGGCCGCCGACCAGCTTGGCCAGTTTATGCGCAAACGCAGACTTGCCGGACGCCGTAGGACCGGCGATTATATAGGATTTTTTTGGCGCTTGAATTTCTTCTTTCATGGCTGGGAACTGCCGCGCTGGACTCCGTTGCATTTGTAGTTGCTTTTTTCATTATAAATTGGAAAGATTCCCTTGTCCATCGAAATCGCAATGGACGCGATAAATTAAAAAGCAATAAAAAAGGGATAAAAATGAGAATAGCTATCAACGGATTCGGTCGGATAGGGCGCCTTGTTCTGCGCGCGGCCGTCGAAGCCAAACGGAAAGATATTGAATTCGTCGCCGTAAACGACCTGATGCCGCCGGAACAATCCGCGTTCCTTTTGGAATACGATTCGGTGCACGGACGCCTGGCGGACCGGGTCGCCATAAACGGCGACGTCATCACTGTCGGCGGGCATAAGATAAAAGTCATAGCGGAAAAGGATCCGTCCAAGCTGCCGTGGAAAGAACTCGGCGTAGACCTAGTCATGGAATGCACGGGCATATTCACCGCCGCCGAAAAGGCCAAGGTTCATTTGGACGCGGGCGCAAAGCGCGTGCTGGTGTCGGCTCCGTCCGACGGCGCGGACGCGACAATAGTCTACGGCATAAACCACAAGACCCTGAAGTCCGAACATAAGATCATTTCGAACGGCAGCTGCACCACCAACTGCCTGGCGCCTGTCGCAAGCGTATTGGACGAGACTTTCGGCATAGAAGAGGGCTGGATGACCACGGTGCATTCCTATACCGGCGACCAGCAGCTGCTGGATAAAAATCACAGCGACCTGCGGCGCGCGCGCGCGGCAGCCCTATCAATCATTCCGTCGTCCACCGGCGCGGCGAAAGCTATAGGTTTGGTTCTGCCCGGCCTTAGCGGGAAATTAAACGGCACCGCGATTCGCGTGCCGACCGCGGACGTATCGATAACCGAGCTGGTCGCGCGCCTTGCCAAGCCTGCGGACGCCGACGCGGTCAATGCGGCCATGGCCGCGGCCGCCAAAGGAAAGCTGGCGGGGATTTTGGGCTATAACGATCTGCCGCTGGTGTCGGCGGATTTCGTGCACGACAAGCGGTCGTCCATTTTCGACGCGACCATGACCAAGTTCGTCGGCGGGTTGCTTCACGTCGCCGCCTGGTACGACAACGAATGGGGATTCTCGAACCGCATGTGCGATACCGCGGCCGAAATCGGCAGGTTGCCGTAAGTGCTTCGGCTACAGCGGGCGCTTTTTTGCTATTGCGTCCTTGGGCGCGACCCGGTCATGCACCGATGGATCGTAATGATATCCGAATCCGCGCGGCTGGACGGCCTGCTGGCGGCCGGGGCGAACGGACGCAGCCACAGCGCCGCCGCGGTATTAAATTTGAATCTTGATTTCGATACGATTCTGCATATCTTGTCCGGCGACGCTTTTTACGAGCAGAACAAACGGGACGTGGCAAAACTTGAAAAAGAGGCGGGACGCCCGGTCACGGAACTATGGGACACGGATCCCATTTTCTCGAAATATCCGAACTTGCGGATGCTGGGGCGCAACGCCGAATTCGAAAAGATGTGGGCGAAACTGAAATCCGCGAAAAAAGAAAAACAGAAATAGGCGCCGGGCGCCGCGCGGCTAATCGAGCTCGGCTTCGTTCTTCGCGGCGTCCAGGACAATCGTCTTTTTCGCCTTTGCGCCCAGGAGTGAAGCCGCCCGCTCTGCGATACAATCTACGGCGTTCATCAGATTTTCGGCGCCCGCGGATATGTCTTCGAACACTATTATCGCCTGCGTCGTGTTCGGCGCAAGTTTGGTTATTTCGGAATCGCGGTAGTTGAAATTGCGGCACACCACTATATCGCCCGACTTGTATATGACTTCGCCCGCGGCGGGCGTTTCGAATTCGGTCGCCCCAAGCTCTAAAAATTTCTCGGTTCCGTCCGCAAACGCAAGCTTCAGATCGCCGGGCATCTTGTCTAGATTTTCCCCGCCCGCGGGCAGTTCGAATTTCAGCGACGCCAGGTTGTACAGATCCACCAGCGGATTTATCCGGTAAAGCCCCTTGCCGTTCCTGATACGTTTTATCAGCGCCTCTATCGACGAGCGCGCGTCCTTTTCGCCGAACGATTTATATATTTCCCGCCAGCGCCGTATAACAGGATAATCTCCGAGCTCGATATCGGCGAACTTGGTCTGGACAGATTTTTCAATCGCCGCGAATTCGGCGTTCCAAAAATCGTCTATGTCGGCATTGTTGTTTATATTCTCGAGAATGACCGCGGCGATTTTAAGCGGCGCGTATTTGGAAAAGATTTCCTTGTCGACAGTAAATTTCAATTCATGCTCCTTCGATTTTTACTTTCAAGAAAGTTTTCTTTCCTTTCTGTACCAGCAGTTCGGCGGCGGGCGCTACCATGGCGTCCGGCGTCTCCACGCGTTTGCCCGCTATCGTCAATGCGCCCTGATCTATCGCGCGGCGCCCTTCGCTCTTCGACGGGAACAAACCGGTTAACATCGCAAAGTCCAACGCCGACATGGGCAGCTTTGCCCGCACCGAGATTTCCGGAACCGCTTCGGCGCCGTTCGCGGATTTGCCGAACAGCGCGAGCGCGGATTCCTCCGCGGCCTTGGCCGCCGCCGCGCCGTGCGCGATTTTGGTCGCCTCGAACGCCAATATCTTTTTCGCCTCGTTCAATTCCGCCCCCTGCAATCTGGACATCTCTTCGATTTCATCCAGCGACAATTCCGTAAAGATTTTCAGGAACCGCCCTACGTCCGCGTCCTTGGTATTCCTGAAATATTGATAATAGTCGAACGGCGGAGTCCTGTCCGCGCGAACCCATACGGCGTTGCCCGCGGACTTGCCGATTTTCGCGCCCGACAAATCGGTTATCAATGGATTTGACAGGACGAACGCCTCGGCGCCGCGCTTCCTTCGTATAAGGCTGACGCCCGCGACGCAGTTGCCCCATTGGTCGGCGCCGCAAAGCTGAAGGCGGCAATCGTGTTGGTCGAACAGCGTAAGGAAGTCCACGGCCTGCAATGGCATATAATTGAATTCCAAAAAGCTCATGTCGTTTTCAAGGCGGCGCTTCACGCTTTCCATAGCCAGCATTTTCGGAATCGTGAACGATGTTCCGAATTCGCGCAGAAAGTCTATATGCGAAAAATTCTTGTGCCAGTCGTAGTTGTCCACCATTATCGCGTCGGTCGGCCCGTCGCCGAACTTTATGAATTGCGAATAGCACTTGCGCAGTCCGGCGCTGTTTTGGGCGACGGTCTCGTCGCTCATCATCGGGCGGTCGGTGTTCCTTTCGGACGGGTCGCCTATGCGCCCAGTCGCGCCGCCGACCAGCATGATCGGCTTGTGCCCGTAATGCTGGAACCAACGCACTATGATAGCGGGCACCAGATGCCCCACGTGTATCGAGTCCGCCGTAGGATCCATTCCAAGGTACGCGGTGCGCGAGCCGCCGTTCAGCCAGTCGTTCAGCTTGTCCATGTCGCTGACTTGGAACAATAATCCCCGTTGTTCTATCTCGTGCAGAAAATCATTTTTCATTTTCGATTCCTTTTATCGCAAGCACTTTCTTCAAAGGCCATAATATCAAACCCAGCGCCGCTATGCAAATAATCATAGCCGCCTCAATTCCCAAATTATCCAGCAGAGGCTTGGCGGCAATCAGCGCCGCGCCCGTTATGCCGACGTTGAACATTTGAGCGACCGACAAGACCGTGCCGCGCTCGTTGGACTCAATCCGCTTGTGGATATAATTATTGAAGACTAATTGCACCATCGTTTGTGTCGCCGGAATAACCGCGACAAAGGCCGTAATGGCATAGACGATCGCCATTTGGTCGTTCGCGTTCACGGCGCCTATGACTGCGGCGAATCCTATCGCCACCAATGCGATTAGCAGGCATATCAATTTTTTCACGCCGAAGAATTTCAAAAGCCTGTGCGCTATTTTGGAATACAAAGCGCGGCTGCCCATGTTTATTCCGACGAACAGCCCGAACAATGCGACCGGAACCAACGACGCCTCCATCATCGGTTGCAGAATCCAATACAATATCATCGTAAAGCTGCCGTAGATTGCAGGAAAGATCATTAGCCATTTTATTTCCGGATGTTTTACGGACATTTTTACCAGCGACAAACAATCCCTCAGGGGATTTTTTGTCGACGCAGTCTTGCGCTTTACTTCCGAAAGCTCCGGCAGTAGCATGATCATCGGAATCGCGACAAGGACAAACGCCGCCTCTATCGCCAAAACCAAAGTCGCGCTTATTGCGAATAATGTTCCGCCGACCAATGTGCCTATGAATGCCCCTGTTTGCTCGAATGCCCTGATGTTGCCGTTTTCTTTGACGTATTGGTTTTCGCGTTTCATGCGTTTCAATAGATCGAACGTATAGGCCTCTTTCGTTCCGGAATAGAGCGCCATTGCGACGCCAAGCCCGGCCTCGGTCAGCAGGACGCCGTAAAAGCCGTCCGCCCAAATCAGCCATACCATTGCGGCAAATTGAATCGTCGCGCCGATAAGCAATACTTTCTTGCGCGAGAACACGTCGGAAACATAACCGGACGGGATTTCCATTAAAAACGATACGGCGCGGAACAGGCCCTGAATCAAAAAAAATTCGCCAAGCGTAACGCCTTTGCCCTGATATGCCAGCACGATTACCGGCAGTATCGGCATGAAGTAAATGAAGAATTCGCTCCATTTCAACAATGCCAGCGCCATTTTATCCGAAACCCGCAATCTTAATTTTTTCATATTTGTTCCTATTATATCACGAACCATTTAAAAACCCCGCTTGCGCGGGGTGATTTTAACCTAACATCTTTGCCACTTCGTCGGCAAGGTTGTCAGCCCGCTTTTCTATTCCGTCGCCCAAAACATAGCACGCGAATCCCGTCAGCTTTCCGCCATGTTCGGCCACGACCGCCTTGACCGTTTTCGACGGGTCCATGACGAACGGCTGTTCTTCCAAGACCGATTCGGCGTAGTATTTCTGAATGCGCCCGGCCGTCATTTTCTCGGCGACCTGATCGGGCTTGCCTTTGGTCGCGCCGCTTTCGATAAATATTTTCTTTTCGCGCTCAACCGCCGCAGGATCCACGTCCGCGATAGTCATGAACGCAGGTTTCGACGCCGCGATATGCATCGCGATTTTCGGCCCGATTTCGGCCAATTTCGCCGCATCTCCGTCGAACGCGACCGCAACGCCGATCTGTCCCATGCCCGGACAGATCGCGTTATGCACGTAGGTATAAACCGCGTCGCCCTTTACGGCCGCTATGCGGCGCAGCATCATGTTTTCGCCGATTGTCGCAATGGTGTTCGTAATCTCGTCCTTCGCGGCCGCCGATACTTTTTCAAAGTCGCCTTTTTCTTTCAGCGCCAGGCGGCCTATCGTTTCCACCAGGCCTTGGAATTTGTCGTTCTTGGCGACGAAATCCGTTTCCGCGTTGACCTCCACCACGCAGGCGAAGCCGCTGGCGGTCGCCACATGCACCAGGCCCGACGCCGCGACGCGGTCGGCCTTTTTGGCCGCCTTTACGATTCCCTTTTGGCGTAGCCAGTCCGAGGCCGCCTCAAGGTCGCCGCCGCTTTCTTCCAGCGCCTTTTTGCAGTCCAGCATGCCGGCCGCCGTCTTTTCGCGCAGTTCTTTTATCAATTCAGATGTTATCGCCGCCATTTTTTATTCTCCTCTTTTATATTATTCCGCATCCGCCTTTTCCGCGGTTTTGCGTTTCCGTATTTCCACGCGTTCGGATTTATGCGATTTTTCATGCGCTTCTTTTTCCAGCGCCTTTTCCTCTATCTCGTCCGCGGCCGCGTTAGTCAAATCCGTATCCGCGACCTTTTTGGACTCGACCCCGCCGAGGCGTTTTTCAATCCCCGAAAGTATCGCGCCCACGAACAGGTCGCAGTACAGTTGTATCGCGCGCGAGGCGTCGTCGTTTCCCGGAATCACAAAGCCTATGCCGTCCGGATTCGCGTTCGTGTCGCAGATCGCAATCGTCGGAATGTCCAGCGCCCTGGCCTCAAGAACCGCGTTGTATTCGCGCGGGACGTCGATAATTATAACCGCCTGCGGCACGCCGTGCATATCCAAAATCCCGCCGAATATCGAGCGCAGCTTTCCCGCCTCTTTCGCCATCAGGCCGCTTTCCTTTTTCGTCAGCCCCAGTTTTTCCGCGTTCTCTATGTCCGCCTCCAGTTTCTTCAGCCTGCGAATCGACTGCGACACAGTCGCCCAGTTGGTAAGCATGCCGCCCAGCCAGCGGTTGCTGACGTAGAACTGGCCCGACCGCTCGGCCGCGTCCTTTATGATATCCTTGGCCTGGTGCTTGGTCGATACGAACAGGACCTTGCCGCCCGCCGCGGTGATCGCCTCGAGCGCGGTCATGGCCTTGTACAGCAACGCCGCCGTCTTGTTCAGATCGATTATGTGGATCTTGTCTTTTATCCCGAATACGTACGGGGTCATCTGCGGATTCCAGCGGCGGGTGTTGTGCCCGAAGTGCACGCCGGCCTCCATCATTTGTTTCATGTTAAATTTAGGCAACATCTTATTGCTCCTTACTGCCGCAAAAGGAATGCCCGTCTTCTTGAGGTTTGCTTTTGCGTTTCTATTGTTATCCTCGCCGATCGCGACATGCCCCGAGGGGATAGAAACTTGCGGTCGGTTGTGTTATTTGCCTCCGCTTCGCGCGGCGGCAGTCCACATTATAATAAAGGAAAACGTAAAAGTCAATAGATCTAGTGTTTAGTGATTAGTGAATAGTGATTAGTGGTTAGTGTTTAGTGAATGAGTGATTATTTGTGAGCGGAGCGAACATATCCACTAATCACTATTTTGATATCTGAATGATTCCGTCGCGGTTGCCGACAGTCCAGCCGTTCGCCGCCGCCAGCGATTGAAACTTCCGGCTCTTGTTGGTCAGTATGTACGCCGTCGCCCTGTTCCTGTACATAGTCCTGATTGACAGGTCGTATTTCTCGCCGCTCTCGCGCGCCAGGCGGCTCAGTTCCGCCCAGTCGCCGATTCCGTTCGGAAACACCGCGATTATTATCATGCGGTCTTTCGATTCGTCCGACGCGGATATATAGTTCGGGACGTTGTTCGCGGCGAACCACTTTTCGACCGCGCCGCGATCCAGCGTTATCGAAAAACGCGCCGCGTAGGCCGTCTTGGACAATTTCTCGTTCGAGATCGACGTCGCCGCAACCAAATTGTGCAATGCCGCCGCGTCCATGCCGTCCAGCAGGTGATCGATTATAAGCCGGTCGGAATAGCGCGACAGAACCGCCGTCACGCCCGTGCGGACCGCATAGTCCGTCGCTTCCCGCTTCGCTTCGGCCGCAGTCGCGGCGCGAATGTCGGCGTTTATATCGGCGCTGAGGTTCGGCGCGGCAAGCGCCGCCCCCGCGGCGGCCAGCCACAGCGGCAGAGTAATAAAGAATCCCGGCAGCTTTTTCATATCGCAGAATATATCAGTTGATTCGCGGGAAATCAATTATTTTTGAAGTCTTGGAACTCGTCGTCCATGTCGCTGTCCATGTCGGCCATCGGCTCGGGCGCGGGAGGCCCGCCCCGCTTGTTGTCTATCTTCGACTGCTCATCGTTCACAATGCGGCCGTAATGCTCGGCCATCTGCAGCAGGCGCTCGCGCTCGACGTCGTCCGTTATCGTCCGCGCCTGGTCTATGAACTGTTTGCGCTTTTGGCGCCAGCGGTGGCATCTTTGAACCATAAGTCCTACGGACATTTGATTCTGATTCTTTCTTTGTTGCATAATTGTCCTTTGGGGAGATTTTTATTTATACGACCGAATTGTAAAACATTCCGCGCCCGATTGCAAATGTTTTTTAAGTGTCCCTCTACGATCCCTTTTTACGGCGCCAGTCGTCCATGTAAAGCACCCGCGGGTCCCGCGTCGCCGGTTGCTCGAGCGGCAATTCCTGCGTGCGGTCGTCGCCCTCGTTATCGGAAGGACTGAACGACAGCATGAATTCGGCCTCGAGGTCCTTAAACTCCGTCATTTCCGAAAAAGGCACTTGAATATAAAACGGGCGGCCGTCGAAGTGCAACGTCACGCCGAACCTGGCGTCCGATACGTTCAGATTGGAAAAGGTCCATTGCAAAACTATGGTCATGGTCTCCGGATAGCGCAGTTTCAGAAAGTCCGGAATCGTAACCCCGCGCCCGCGCGTGCGGAACGTTATGTGCAGGCATCCGTCCGAGCCGAGCCCGTTCGTCCGCGCATGCATCAGCGCCGTGCGCACAACATTGCGCAATGAATCGTCCAGCAATTTCTGATAGTTTATTTTAGACATGTCTTCGCCCGCGCCTCGCCTTCCGCGCCCCCGTAGATCCGCCCGCCCGTATCTATGACAAACGTTTCGCCCGACGCGGACCGTATTACGTTGAATTTCTCGGTGGCGCAAATCGTCGACTGCACCGATATCGGGATGCACCATATTTTCTTCCCATCCGAATCGCGCACTTTGCAAAACGCGCCGCCAAGCCCGCCAGCGTAGACGAAGCCTTTGTTATAGATGGGCGCCGCGATTATGTCCATGAACGGATAACCCCCGGTCGGGAGCCTCGCCGCGAAGATGTCCGCCGCCCATTCCATGCGCCGCGTTTTGGCGTTGACTTTCACCAATTCTCCGGTCGACAGGCCCGCGTAGATAAAGTTTCTGCGGCAGATGACATCCTTGTTCACCGCGATTTCCGATTCGGTCGGCAGGCCCGCGAATATGCGCTCGCCGCCGCTCCAAATCATGTTGGCGCCGTCGATTCTGTAATCGCATTTTTCGCTTTCCAGCGCCGCGCCCAAATCGCCCGGGTCCTTGTCCAAAACCTTTAGGTCGCCGCTTTTGAATATCGGCGCGCGATCTCCGGGTAGCACCGGATCCTTGCTTCCGCCGCAGGCCGCCAGCGCCGACAACGCCGCCAAAATAGAGAAGATTTTCGCTTTGAAGATCAGTCGATCGCCCATCATCGTCATTCGCCGCCTTTTGCCGCCGCGCGCCGCAGGGCGCCTATTTCAACAACGCTTCCGCCGCCGCAGAGATGCTGGCGGGCGCGTCCGCGTCGCTTATTATCTTTTTAAGCAGCGGCCTGGCCTCGCCCGGCTTATTTTCCGCAAGGTATTTTTCCGCCGCCATCAACAGCCCCGTAAAGTAGAACGTAGCGCGCTTGGTCAAGAGAGGCGACAGCAGTTTCTGAAATTGATCCGCCGTCAGCTCGTCCGCTTTCAGCCATGCCAAATGCAGAGTCGCCATATCGCGGAAATCCCGCGTCGCGCCGTCCGACGCCAGCTTTTCCAGCTTGGCCATCGCGTCCGTTTTGTCCCCGGCTTTCCAGGCCAGCCTATACGCGTTCCACAGCGCCAGGTCCCCCATTCCGCCGCCCGCGGATTTGGCCAGCCGCGACAGCGCCTCGCGCGACAGCACCGCGGGCATGTCCCTGTCTATCGCCGATTCGTAGCTGCGCGCCACGTCCATTTGGTTCGAGCGCTTTATCTGCAGAAACAGCATAACGCCCGCGACTATCATCGCCGCCAGCGCCACCGATATTATTATCGGGCGTATGTGCCGCCGCAGAAAATCGAATACCTGCTGGACACGCACGTCCTCCCAAACCTCGCGGTACAGGGCGTCTTCGGAATGTTCTCCCATAGTCTTTTTAATCTTTGCCATTTGCTTATCCTTTCTTTTTGCTTTATAGTATAAAAACTATGGAAAAGCAAATCAAGCCGCTATTAAAGCCCGCCAGGGTGCCTGCCGTTTCGGACGAGAACAGCCTGGCGCGCTATATCCGGCAGGTGCAAAGCATTCCCGCATTGTCCAAAAACGACGAGTACGCGTACGCGGACAGCTGGGCCAAAAATCATGACAAGTTTTCGGCGGAAATGCTGATTGCAAGCCACCTTAGGATGGTGGTCTCCATGGCCTACGAGCTGAAAAGCTATGGAATTCCCGTGGGCGACCTTATCGCGTCCGGCAATTTGGGCCTGATGCAGGCGCTGCAGAAGTTCGAGCCGCAAAAGGGATTCCGCTTCTCGACCTACGCCACTTTTTGGATAAGGGCCGAAATGTACGACACGATTCTGAACAACTGGTCGCTGGTCAAGCTCGGCGGCAACGCGACGCGGAAAAAAATCTTCTTCAATCTGTCGCGCGTGAAAAGGTCGCTCGGGATAACCGATTTGCATCTGACGGACGATCAGGCCGTGCGGATCGCCGACAGACTGGAAGTTCCCAAGCGCGACGTCTTGAACATGAGCCATCTGATGCAGGCGCGGGACATGTCGCTGAATTCCAACAAATACGAGGACGGCGGCGAACTGATAGACTTTGTCGAGGACAAATCTACGCCTATAGAACAGGAATTGGAAGATCATGAGTCGGAAGTAAAGGCGAAGGAATTGGTCAAAAGGCACCTGGCCAAGCTGCCGGACAGGGAGCGGGAGATATTGACGCTGCGGCATTTGTCCGATTCGCCCGCGACGCTGGAGGAGTTGGGCGCGAAGTACGGCGTCAGCCGCGAGAGGGTAAGACAGCTTGAAAAGCTGGCGTTCGCGAAGCTGCGCGAAGGGATTCTGAAAGAAACGGGCGGTAAAAAATGAAATTCGCGAAACCGTATCTCGCAATATGTTTCTCGACGCTGATTTTTTCAGGCGCCGCGGCGCTGGAATATCCGTACGGCGCGAATACTTTCCGCCTGAACGCCGCGGGCGGCGCCGTATATATGCATGATAATGTCCACGACAATTATTTGGTCCGCGCGCAATACGACCGCAGGGCGGACGGCGGTTGGAACTTCGGCGCGGTCTATTCCATCGATTCGCTGGCGGCGCGCGCGGGATACTACGCGCGGGACGCTTTCCTGTACGCGGGCATGGAGTACGGCCGGGCGGAGGTCGGCTGGACCGAATCCGTAGCGACCAAGATGGGCCTGGTTCTGCCGGACGTTTCGGGACTGCGTCTTCACAACGCGGCGCTTTTTTATAATCGCGGCGAAGACCGGCTGATAACGACGCCGACGATTTTCGGCAACCAGTACGCCTTTCGCGCGAATTTGGCCACGCCGCCGACCAACGCCTGGCAGCTGGGGCTCAGCCAAACGGTTTGGGCGCGCGATTTCGACTTTTCGTCCGACGTCGGCCTGCGCTACCGCGATACCGGCGGCAGCCTCAAGACCTCGCTGTCTTTCGGGGCGTCGTACATAGACCATCCGCGCGGCATGATAGGCGATTGGTTTCTTCCGCCCCTCAGCGCGGACGCAAGGTATCAGGCGACGATCGGCGTCAATATCCAAAGCGGCAGCCTGATTTGGGCCGCGACCGCAAAGGCGATGATCGACGACGGCGCGGACGTCGTAGCCGACGGCCAGCAACTCGGAACCGGAATATCCTATGAATTTCTGCGCTGGTCATTTTCGATCGACTATATCTTTTCAAATGTCGGCTGGCACCAGTCCCAAATCGCGCATACGGGAATACTTTCCGCAAAATACAAATTCAACAGCTATTTCAGCATGTGGGGAAGCGTCGGCGCGGTCGCGATAAACGACGGCCTTTACGGCTTTACCGCCGCCAGCATCGGAATCGCGTTTTAGGCCGGTTTGAGATATCCGATAGCCACGCGGATTTCGCTGAAAAGCTTTTTAAGTCCTTTCGCGGTCCTTGTGTCGGCGGATAATTTTAAAAAATCTTCATGCGTAGCCGTTCCGTTGATAATTTTCTTTATATATTCTATGACTTCCGGACGCGGATCTGTAGTTTTCTTAATCGGCGGTCGGGTGGTTTTTTTGATCATTTTTGTTCCCTCATTATTTAATGCCAATAATCCTTGGAGATTAAAGGCGAGAGGGTAAGTACTATAATATCTAAAAAATAGTTCCGCGTATTCAATATATTCCGCAGACCTCTCGCCATAAGCGAGAGCTTTTTAGCGTCAAGCTCTGACGTTAGATATTAAGAGGTACTTACTACCTCGACAGAGATAATTCGCCCCTGTCATTTGTTATTATACTGGGGTTGCCGATTAAAATCAACGGGAGAATTTAATCTTTGGCGAATTCTTCCAGCGCTTTCTTTTGTTTTTCCGATAATTTCGACGGGACGGACGTAGTAATATCCAAATACAGATCCCCGCCGTTCATGCCCTGACCCTTGACCTGCAATCTGTCGCCGATCTGCGTACCCGCGGGAATCTTTACCGAAACGGGCTTGTCCCCTACGCCGGGAACCGAGATTTCTCCGCCAAGCGCCAGCGTCGCAAAAGGCACGCTGATTCGCGCCAGCATGTCGCGCGGACGGTTCGCTCCGCCGCCGCGTCCCCCGAATCCGAAGCTTTGCATGACTTCGTCCAGGATGTCCGACATGTTCATTTCAAACCCGCCGCCGAAGTTGAAGCCGAAGCCCGGTCCGCCATGCCCGAACGGATTCCCGTTAAATCCGAATCCGCCCTTGCCGCCGCCAGCGCCACCGGCGAACGCCGCGTCCCCGAACTGGTCGTAGGCCGCGCGCTTCTGCGAATCCTTCAGCACATCGTAGGCGTTGTTGATTTCCTTGAACTTTTCTTCGGCGGATTTGTCCCCGGGATTCTTGTCGGGATGATATTTCGCGGCCAGTTTCCGATAGGCTGTCTTGATATCGCTTTCGGACGCGTTTTTCGCCACACCCAGAACTTCGTATAGGTTTTTCATTATCCTTATAATATAGTTCTCTCGTCGCAAAAATCAAGCCGCTTGCAAAAAATAAAAAAATTCGTTAACCTTTCGCCCATGGCGGCAAATACAAAATCTTATTCGGCGTCCGATATAGTGGTCCTGGACGGTTTGGAACCGGTTCGGTTGCGGCCCGGAATGTATATCGGCGGCACCGACGAGAAGGCGTGGCACCACCTGCCCATCGAAATCCTCGACAACGCTATCGACGAGGCCGTGGCGGGCTTTGCAAAAAAAATCACCGTCGCGCTCATCGACGCCAAGACTATCGAGATATCGGACGACGGGCGCGGCATTCCGGTCGACCGCCACCCCAAGTACCGCGACAAGTCCGCCATGGAGATAATATTCTCCATGCTTCATTCCGGCGGAAAATTCAACAACACGGTCTACAAGACGTCCGGCGGACTTCACGGCGTGGGCGCCGCGGTCGTAAACGCATTATCGGTCGAAACTATCGTGAGCTCGTCGCGGGACGGATATGTTTGGACGCAAAAATTCTCGCGCGGAAAAACGCTCGGCCCAATCGAAAAGGGCGCCAAGACCGCGGACCACGGAACTACCGTAAGGTTCACTTTGGACGACAAGATATTCGGCAAGGACGCCACTTTCAAGCCCGTCAAGATTTACCGCATGGCGCGCGCCAAGGCCTTTTTGTCGGCCGGGCTTAAAATCTATTTCAACTGCGACCCGAATCTTATAACCGAGGACATGGGCATTCCCGCCAGCGCGGTTTTCAATTATCCCAACGGCGTAGCGGACTATCTAGATCAAAAGACCTCAACCGCGCCGCGCCTGCTGCCGAAAATCTTTTCGGGCTCGGTCGATTTCCCGGACGACCAAGGCCGCGTCGAATGGGCGATTACTTTCCTGACCGACGAAAACGGCGCCGCGTCGGACGACGGATTCTTCGCGTCCTATTGCAACACAATATCGACCGTCGACGGCGGCACGCACGAGCAGGGCTTCAAGTCCGCCATAACGCGCGGCCTCAAGGCCTATGGCGAAAAGGTCGGAAACAAAAGCGCGGGGCTTATCATAGGCGACGACGTGTTCGATTCCGCCGCCGCGATAGTTTCGATATTCTACAAGACGCCTCAGTTCTTAGGTCAAACCAAGGAAAAGCTGTCCAATCCGGAAATCGCGCGGTATGTCGAATCGGCGTTGCGCGATCCGTGGGAGCTGTTCCTGGCTGGCGATCCCAAGACCGCGGACGCGCTACTCGACTTCACGGCGAACCTGGCGAACGCTAGAATCAAAGTAAAGCAGGCCAAGGATATCGCGCGCAAGACGCCGTCCAAACGCGCCCGCATGCCGGGCAAGCTGGCCGACTGCGCCAAGCACGGCATCGCCGATACCGAGCTGTTCCTGGTCGAGGGGGAATCCGCGGGCGGAACCGCGAAGCAGGCGCGCGACCGCGCGACCCAGGCGATATATCCTTTGAAAGGAAAAATCCTGAACGTCATGTCCAACAGTGACAACAAGGCCGCCGCCAGCGAAGTCGTGGGCGATCTGATCGACATAGTCGGCGCGGGCACCGAGGCGAATTGGAACGAAGAAAAATTAAGGTATGAAAAAATCATCATCATGACCGATGCGGACGTGGACGGATCTCATATAGCGTCGCTGCTGATGACGTTCTTCTATCAGACCATGCCGCAGCTGATTTACGGCGGACATCTGTATCTGTCCTGCCCGCCGCTCTACAAGCTGACCGTCGGAAACGAATCCATGTATATCGACACCGACGAGGAATTGGAGGTCATGCGGGAGAAATACAAAGGCAAGAAAATCGAAATCAGCCGCTTTAAAGGCCTCGGCGAAATGATGCCGGGCCAGCTGAAGGAAACCACCATGAGTCCCAAGACGCGCCGCCTGATACGCATCGAATTGCCGCCGAAGACGGAGGACGGATTGGAAGACACCGCCCGCACGAAGCAATTGGTCGGCGAACTGATGGGCAAAAAGCCCGAATTCAGATTCCGCTTCATAACCGAAAACGCAAAGTTCGTGAAAGAATTGTTCGTATAGTGATTAGTGGTTAGTGATTAGTGATTAGTTGTTAGTGTTTAGTGTACTAGTGTTGGCACTTGCTGTTCCGCTGATCCTTTGCCGAAAGTTTCATCCACTATCTAATTAGTCACTAACAACTAAACACTAATCACTAATCACTATGATGTCGTCTTGGGCGGCGCCGGGCACGAGCCGCTTGTCGTCGAGCCGTAATTATCGCACAGGCAGAATGGAATCGGAACCCCGTATACACCTTCCGCCCCCGATACTATGCTCTTTGCGGCGTCGTTATATTGCGAATAGGCCGGGCATACGTAATTCTGCACGCAGGCGCCGTTGTACACATAGAAGCCCACATTGCAGGCGCATCTAGAATTGATGAATTTTATGTTGTTGATGTCGCTTCGCATATTGTTCGTCCCAATGCATCTGTCTCCGCCGTTATCCGCGCAGATGATCGGATTATTATTATCCAACCTCGGCCCGTTGCGGTCCCAGTACGAATTCGTCGGGCACATCATCGCTTGATAGAACATTTCGGACAGGTCGTCTATCAGCTTGTCCTTGTCGTTCCTGTTGCCCTCGGGGAACAGCGCGTAGGCGCACGACAGCGCCACGTTCCGGCACGATCCCAACAGCACCGGCTTTACCATCGACGGCGACAGGTTTATTCCGCCCGCATAGGCGTTAACCTGCATCATCTGATTGTTGTAGCATGTCGATACCGATTGCAGGCAGCGCGACGCGTATTCAGTAATCAAGTTGTTCTGCGCCGCGCTGATCTGCGACATGGTGCGCTCTAAGTACGACTTGACCACCGTATTGTTCTCGAGATAGCTGCCGTTCGAATAAGTAAACTGCCGACATCTGTCCAAAACCGGGCGGCAGAATCCCGATTGCAGGCGGTTGTCGCGCGATACCCCGATCTTGTCCTTCAAGTAGTTCACGACGCATATTCCGGTGGGATTCAGATCGCCGGCGTTCGAACCGGTGCATTTCGGCGACGCGTCGGGCATGGTCAAAAGGGTCTCCAGCTGGTTCTGATAATCGCGCATCATCGTCTTTATCATGACCACGTCGCCGCCGGGAATGACCTCGCCGTTCTCGTCTATCGCCGTTTTCGTCGGGTCGATGCATTTGTAATAATCCGGGCCGCATACCATTTCGTCCTTCATGCACGAATCCAGCGCCGCCACGCAGCCCTTGGTGTCGTACGAATTATGATTGTCCAAGACCGCCAGCCGCGCCTTTTGCAGCATCAGCGTCGCCGAGCGGATGTTCGTCTTGACACCCGCCGCCGCCTTCTTCAAGCCCGCCTCGTACGCCACGCAGGCCTTGTCTATCTCGATGTCGTACTGTCCGGAAATAATCGTTTGGTCGGTTTTTTTAGTCGCGCAGCGCGTAAGGATCGACGAACACTTTTTCTTGGCCGTGTTGTAAAGGTCGCCGCCGCGCATGGTCGCGAAGCTTTCGTTGCTCCCCATGCCGAACAGCGAATTAAGGTCGGAAAAGCCGTCGCCGCCGAAGTCTATGTCGAAGAACTGGCTGCCCGCCGCCGTGGCGCCGCTTTTGGGATTCATGATTATCTTTTCTATCTCGTCCAGCATTTTCCGCGACTGGGTGCGGTCCACCGTTTTGGACAGCACCGCTTCGGCCTCGGTTTCGCTGAGGATAGATTTCACCTCGTCGGCGGTCAATCCTATATATCGTATCTGTTGCGCGACATTGTTCAGCTCGTCGTTGGCCAGCGCCAGGGATTCTTCGGATTTCTTATACTGCGTAAGGCGGTTCGAGCACGAGCACTGCTTTTGATTCGGGTCCAGCACGTTGCAGAATTGATTCAGGCAGTCGAAGTATTCCTCTTTGCAGCCCGCCATCGCGCCCGGCGCCGTCGGCGCCTCGCCGTCGTCAAGATCGAGGGCCGCGCGGGTGCGCCGCGCCGCGCTTGGCTTTTTTCTCAGTTCGTCGTTCATGTTCGATCCGGTCATCGCGCCGGTGCGATAAATAACCGCGCGGCCGCCGACTTCCGCGACTGACGGGCGAAGCCCGTTGTTGCTGTTTCTGGTCACGGCGCTTCGCGATGGCCCTTCGCTTCCCGTTCCCCTCTGCGTCGCAGCCTCGGGCGCCGCGCCCGAGCGGGAGGACGCCCTGTAGATCGCGGGGACGGCCGCCCCTTTCGGCGCTTCCATTGTTTGGGTTTTGTTGGCGGATATGGCGCGGGACGCCGCGGTTCTCGATATGGTCGGCGTAGCCGCTGGCGCCGTCATCGGCGCCGTCGGGGTCGTAATCGCCGCGGCCTCGGTCGTTGCCGTCGCCAAAGGCGTTTCGTCGTCGTTTTCCTCTTCCGTCGCGGCGGTCGCGGGCGCCGACGGCTCTGCTGGCGGCGGCGATACCCCAAGCCGCGACGGGCGGACTATCTCGTCGCCTTTTGCGGCGCAAACGAACAGCGCGAAAAATACGGCCAAAAAGCGTTTCATTATTTCTTGAATTATATCATAAAACGGCGGTCAAACAAACCGATTACCAGCGGCCGAAGTCGCGGATGCTGCCGGGACCGAATACGCTGGGCGTATTCTGCAGACAGTCCTCGCGGAACGCGACGCTGGAGCCGTTTGCGGCGTTCGGATTAAATCCCGACGGCAGATCCGTTATGCCCGCGACATTGGTGATTTCGCTCAACGTCGTAACGTTGCGGCACGTGTTTTCGCCCGCCGCCTTGCTGTTCGCGCAATTCGTATTATCCGGCAGATTCACGATTTCTTTCGCCTCGCGGTCGCATACCATGTCGTCGTAGCAGGACGGCACATTGGCGGACTGGTGGCAATAGTTCCTGACCCGCGCCGTCGGCCAGCCTTGATTCTGTTTCGACGTTTGATCGTAGCAGTCGTATATCTCGGACACGCAGGCCTGGAATTTGCTCTTCGCGTTCGCCAGGTTCGCCGCGGTGTTCGCCACCTTTTCCTGCGCGAATTCAAGGCGCTTCTTCTGCAACAACTGCGTCGCGGATATCTTCTGATACGCCATGTTCTGCGCCCGCCGCTTCAATTCGTCGCCGTATACGTCGCAGTCCGCGTTCGAATCCAGCACGTACTTTTGCAATATCGACAGCCTCGCGTTCGCGACCGAAGTGCGCATGCCTCCGTACGGATCGCCCACCGCCGACGTGTAGCCGAAGCAGGCCGCCGTGCCGTTTCCGGTCGTCGAATTTCTGGGCGTTATGAATTCGACGTCGTTGCCGTCGTTCGTCACCTGTATCTTGCTGTTCTGATTATACGGTCCGGTCCCGCCGCCAAGGTCCGCCGTCCTCTGTCCGCAAACCTCGTATATTCCGTTGAAGCACGCGTCCAAAATCCGCCCGCATACGTTGTTATGCGCGTACTGGAACAGATCGTAGCCCCAGGTCCGCGCCAATCTGTCGACCGACGTTTCCGTCCCGAACACCGAATTAGCCCCGTTGACTATCAAATCAACATTATTAAACGCCGCCCACAGATTGTTGTCGTCCGAATAAGTGAAAGTATTCACCTCGTTCAAAGTGTCCGCGTAGGTTTGAAGCGACGTTATTATGTCCGAGTCCGCCCCGTTCAGGACGTCCATCCAGCCTGTGCCGGCTGTGCCGGGAAATCCGTAAATGTTGCCGCAGGTCGCGTTCATTGTCGCCTCGCAGACCGACGTGTCCAGCATCAAGTGCCCGTCGCACCAGCTTCTCATCGAGCCGTTCGACCCAAGGCGCTTCTTTTCATCGCGGAACGATACGCAGTTGAGCGATTTTTCCGCCTCGGTCAGCTCGAACGCGCTTCTAATCGTTTCGCCCTTGGTCATGATTAACAGCGACAATTCGCCCGAAACTTTCAGCAGGTCCTCTTTGGCCGTCTGCAACGTCGCTTCGACCGCGTTGAACGTCTTCACGCGGCCCGCGCAGGCGCAACGCCGCTGGCCGGGACTGCGCGCCGCGCAGATTTCGTCCATGCACGTGTAGTAGGATTCCACGCAATCGGAATAGGCGTCCGCCGATATCATTCCCGTATTCGTGTCTATCAAATTGCCATAGTTCGCGGAAGTCAGCCTGCCCAGCCCGCCGATCGATGAAAATGTGGATGCCCGTATCGCTGTTCCGGTAAGGCTTACGCGGGCTTGTTCGGAAGAAGACGCGGACCGCGAAACAACCGATCTGCTAGTATTCGAGCTCCGAACGCCGGTCGCGCGGCTGGAAACGCCGCGCGAGGGCGCAATCGCGCCCGCTATTCTCTCTGCCGCCGCCGTCGCGGTGCGACCGGAGCCTGTGCCGCGCGTCGCGACCGAACGGGTTGCCGCCGCAGGCGCAGTCTCGCGGGCGCGGTCGGCCGGACCGCTTGATTGCTGCGCCGCCGTCGCTTGGGCCGGAGTCCTCGCAACCAGGGCGTTCTTAGGCGTCCGAGGCTGGTTGTTTCTAGGCGATCCCTGGCCCTGGGCGCGCGGAGACACTGCTCCGATCACCTCTTGATTCTGAAATTGCACCGGGTCGGCCAGCGCCGCCGATAGTGAAAATGCCATAAATATAAACGCAAAACTGGCTATCAGAAACAGGCCGCCCAGCCAGCCCTGCATTATTTTATGAAAAATCCGTGATTTCATCCCCCCACCTCTATTCGTTTGGTCCAAATGTCGCGTTATTATGACTTTATTATAGCATTTAAATCCGGCGGGGCCAAGCGGTTTTTAGGGTCAGTGTGATATGTGATATGAGGGTTCGGCGTTGCATGACCGGTGTTCCACAAACTTTGTATTCATATCACATATCACTAGAAAATCCTTTACATTTTCGGCGCGGCAGCGATTTCCCGCTTTATAATTTCAAAAATTGTGCTATAATTCACCTGAAAAGATCAAAAGGATTAAAATCGTGTTATCTTTTATCAGCAACAGCAACAGCGTGCTATTTTCGCTGGCTTTCGCCGCGGCGTTCTTATCGACCATGATTCTCGGAAAGCTGATGATTCCGGCGCTCCGCGCTTGGCAGAGGCGGGGCCAGCCCATCAGGACCGACGGCGTCAAGATGCATATCGCGGAAAAGTCCGGCACCCCGACCATGGGCGGGCTGATATTCATTCCGGCAATTCTGGGAAGCTCTATCCTGTTCATGGATATATTCAACATTATCCCCTGGATTCCGCTTATCGCCATGGCGACGTTCGGATTCGTAGGATTCTTGGACGATAGCGACAAATTAAGGCGCGGAAACGCCTACGGCGGGTTGTCCCAGTGGGGCCGCCTGATATCGGAGGGAATTCTAGCCACTCTGCTGGCTTTCGTGATCGATTCCACCATGCCCGCGGGCGTGCCGGATTTGTCGCAGGCCGTGCTGTTGCCCACCGGAATGGTCCTGTCGCTCGGCATATTCTATTTCGTTTGGTCCTATTTCGTAATAGTCGGGACGGCCAACGCCACGAATATTTCCGACGGGCTGGACGGCATGCTGCCCAAAATGTACCTTTGCGTAATGGCCGTCATGGTCGTCGCGCTGGTGGGCGTCACCCGTATCGGCTTTATGCCCAACCTTCCGTATCTGCCGGAGACGGCGGCGCTGTTCCCGGTGTTCGGTGCGGTCATGGGCGCGGTTTTGGGATACCTATGGTTCAACGCCAAGCCCGCCTATGTCATGATGGGCGATATCGGCTCGCTGGCGCTCGGCGGCCTTTTGGGGTCTTCGGCCCTGCTGATGAAGGCCGAAATCATCATGGCGGTCGCGGCCACGATGATGGTTATCGTTCTATTGTCGTCTTTTATTCAGATGATGTATTACAAGTTCGTCGCGCCGCGCGGCAAGCCCCCGTTCCTGATGGCGCCGCTGCATCATCATTTGGAGCTGAAAGGCTGGGCCGAAACCAAAATCGTCGAAAGATTCTTTATCATTTCAATAATCTTCGCAGGCGCCGCCGTAGCGCTGTTGAAGCTGTAATTTCGAAACGCGGAACGCGTTCCGAGCCGGACGATATCAAGCATGAAACGCGCAGACCGATCTTTGTTCACAAACTGGTGGTTCCAAATTGATTGGTGGATTCTAGGGCTGGTCGTGGCGTTCTCGTTCGTCGGAATCCTGACGGGCATAGTATCGGTCAATCAGCGCGCCGCCCCGTCCATAAACAAGGTCGCGTTCCTGTACCTTTTGGCCGCGGCCATTTTTGTCGTCGTTCCGGTTGTGGTTGGCAAGAAAAAGACGCTGGTCGATTTGGCGTGGGCGTGGCTGGCGTTTTGTTCGGTCCTGCTGGTCATGTGCTGGATCATGCCGAATCCGAACCTGGTCAGGGAAACCGGGGCCCATCGCTGGGCGTCGGCGTTCGGAGTCTCGCTGATGCCGATCGACCTTTTGAAGCCCGCGTTCATAATCCTGGCCGCATGGTTCATATCGTCGTGCCGACGCATCGCGACGGAGGATTGGATCGCGGACAAGGCGTTATGGGCGAGCGGCCGCTGGCCCGCCTTCCTAGCGGCGTTCGGCGCGTTTTTGGCCTGCATGTTCATTCAGCCGGATTTGGGAAACATGTTCATGTATATTCTGACCTTCTCGGCCATGGCGTTCGTCGTGGGAATAAAATGGCGGTATGTCTTCGGCGGCGCCGCCGCGCTGACCGCCACCATCGCCGCCGCGTCCATAACCCATTCGCATTTCCGCATGCGTTTGATGGGCGTCGCCGACGACTGGCAGGCCACGCAGTCGAAGATCGCCATTAGGAACGGTGGACTGTGGGGCCAGCGTGCGGACAGTTTCGTATTCGGGCAGGTGCCCATGGCCAACAACGACTTCGTGTTCTCGGAGATCGCGGAAATGTGGGGCGTGGTCGCGGGCGCCGCCCTGATCGCGGCGATGTTTTGGATGTTCATAATGCTGATCAGGCGCGCCAATCAGGCAAAGGACGATTTCAGCATGCTGGTTATCTTCGGCGTCGCATTCATGTTCGCGCTCCACGTCATGATGAATATTTTCACAGCGATAGGATTATTCATGAAAGGAACGACTCTGCCGTTCATTTCGTACGGAGGATCGTCCTTGATCGCGTTCTCGCTGATGTTCGCCGCGGCGCTGGCTTTAGCAAGAATAGATAAATGGGGAAAGTAATCCCAAACCGTAAAAAATATTTGCTTTTTCGCCGAAAGTTTATAGCATAAACAAAAAGGACGCAGCGTGAAGTTTTGGATAGCAACCGGCGGTACCGGCGGGCATATTTTCCCGGCACTCGCCGTCGTGGACGAATTGATCGGACGCGGACACCGCATAACTATATCGACCGACGCCCGCGGCAAAAGACACGTCGCAAGACGCGCCGACCGCGCGCGGGTCCTCGTTTGGGCGTCCGGCGTAGGCGCCAAAAATCCCCTCAGGCAGGTTTGGTCGATGTTCAAGATATTCGTATCGGCGGCGCTGTTAACCTTGCGCTTCGCTTTTTCGCGCCCCGATAAGATCGTGGCTTTCGGCGGATACGCCAGCGTGGCGCCGCTGATCGCCGGTCGCGTTTGGCGCATTCCCACTTTCTTACACGAGCAAAACGCCGTCATAGGCCGCGCAAACAGATTCGCGCTCCGCTTTGTCAAAACATTGATGACCGCCTTTCCAATCGGCGCGGGCGAACACGTCGGGTTGCCGGTTCGGAAAGAATTCGAAGCGTCGGACGCCAAACGCGCCGCGGCGGACATCAAGCGCGAAACGCGGCTACTCATAACCGGCGGGTCGCTCGGCGCGAATATTTTGGACGAAGTGGTTCCTTTGGCGATCATGCGTCTTGTTGAAAACGGGCCGGGCGGCCGTCCGCCCATTCTGCGCAATCTGTTCGTCATTCACCAAACCAGGCCCGAGAACGTAGAGAAGCTGCGCGAAGCCTACGCCGCGATCGGCGTCAAAAACAACGTCCTGTCCTTTATAAAGGACATGGCGGGCGAATTGGCCGCCGCGTCGCTGGTCATTTCCCGCGCGGGCGCCAGCACCGTAGTCGAAATGCAAACGGTCGGAGTCCCGGCGATTTTGGTGCCGCTCGGAATCAATCCCGACCAGCTGGCCAACGCCAACGCCTTTGCCGCGAACGGCGGCGGAATAGTCATCGAACAGAAAGACTTCAACTCCGATGATTTGGCCAAGAGGCTTGGCAAACTGCTTTCGGATCCGCAGAAGCTGGAGCGTATGGCGGAGCTTGCCCGTTCGCCCAACAACGCGGTCAATAATATTCTTAATGTCATCGGCGGGTAGGCTTCGTCGATAGGCTTGACAGTGAACGGTTTCTATGTTATAATCGTTCAAACAAATAATGATTTAGCATAATAATGATAAAAAGCAGCATCGATTTTTTGAAGACGCTCGACAGGCAGAGACAGCTGATGATGGGTGTCATAAAGCGGGTCAACGCCGATATGGGCAAGGACGTCAACCGAAAGGACTATCACCTGATAATGCTGCTGCAGGAACTGGGCAAGGCGCGGCTGCGCGACATAGCGGAGTTCTCGGGGCCCAAGCCGATAGTGTGCCTGCATCTCGGCGCGCTGGAAAGGAAGAAGATCGTCGCGCGCGAAACGGACATGGACGACAGGCGGAACGTGTATTACTACCTTACGGTGAAGGGAAAGAGGCTGGCGGAGGAAATAAGGGCGAGGATCAGGGACAGCGTGGACGGCATCTTCGGAAACTTGGCGCCGGAAGATTTGAAGAAACTATCGGACGGTTTGGAGGAGATCAACAGGATATTTACGAAAGTTGTCGGCGCGGATCATTGACGCCGCCGCCATTGCCGTAATATAATCGGGCTTTGCAAATGAAAGGAAAGAGGTTTTTATTTTTATCGTGCGCGTTTCTGTTTCTCGGCTTTGCCGGGGGCGAACTTTACGCGAGGAATCTGTCGCTTGACGCGGCGGTCGCGCTTGTCCTGGAACAGTCCAACGACATCAAGAAAGCCGAAGCCAACGTCAGAAAAATGCAGGCGACTTTGGATGGCGTTCACGCCAATCGTTTGCCCAAAGCGGACGCGACCGCCGCGTATATGCACCTGGCGCCGATATCGGGCTTCTCAAACGGCGTCATGTTCGGAACGAATTATTCGCCGAATCCCATGCTGCCCGACAATGTAGGCTCGATAGGCGTTTCGGTGTCCCAGCCCATATACACGTTCGGCAAGATCGGGTTCGCGGTCGACATGGCCAGGAACGGGCTTAGGATCGCCCAGTCCAGCCGCAGGCTGGCGGAAATCGAAATGGGGGCCGCCGCGGTCCAGTTGTACTGGTCGGCCAGGATGACGGACGAGCTGGTCAAGATCGCGGAGAAGGCCCTGCGGAATACCAAAGACGCGCAGAGCAAGCTGACCGCGACCGGCCGCGCCAACCGCTCGAACCTGGTAAAGATTTCCGCCGACGTCGCTTCGCGCGAAATCGATTTGTCCGACGCAAAGTTCAACCGCGATTCGGCGCACCGCATGCTGAAGGCCTATGCCGGAATCGAAGACAACGAATCCCTCGTCCTGACGTCGGATTTTCCGAATGATTTTCAAATAGCCAAAGCAAAAGAAATCCAGCCGCTGGAATGGAGCATATTCGAATCCCAGGCCAAGATGCACGACGCCGAGAAATGGCAGAATTATATGGGCTGGATGCCGTCCCTGGTCGCGATGGGCGAATATAAATATCAAACCGCGGCGACCGAGGCGAAGGCGCTCGGCGACCGCTATACCCAATCGGCGAGCGCGGGAATCGCGCTTACGGTGCCGCTATTCGACGGAGGCGCAAAGCGCGCAGCCGCGACCGGCGCGGCCATGGCCGCAATCGCCGCGCGCGAGGACTTGGACAAATCGCGCAGGCTTAAAACCGCCGAATACGCGGACCTGATTCAAAAGCACAATCACCTTGTAAAGCAACTGAAAGATCTGCTGAACGCGCGGGAGCTGACGGACAAGGCGTATCAGTTGTCGCGCGACAGGTTCCTGGCCGGGCAGACTTCGGCGACCGAATTGTCGGACGTCGAGCGCGCGTCCGCGCAGATGGACATGGTCGTTATCAACGCGAAGCTTCAAATTCTGATAACCGAAGAAAACATCAAGAAATACGAAACGACAAAATGAAAAGAAAAGCAGTCATCTTTACGTCAATCCTCGCGCTGGCCGTCCTGACCGGGTACCGCATTCAGAGAATCCGCGCGGAAGAGGAACTCCGCGTCAACAACATCGTTCGCATTCAGGCCGAACGCGGCGCGCCGCACGATTATGTCGTGGCTAAGAAAAGCAGCGGCGTTCTGCTGGAACCGCTGTTCGTCCAAAACGGGCGCGCGCTGGTGACTCCGTCCCGTATCGGAAGATTCTCGGTCGGCGACAAGATTTACGGCAAAAACGCCGTCATCGCGAAGGTCTCGAAATCAATCGACCTCGATACGGGCATGTTCGTCATAATCGTAAGCGGCGCCATAACCGGCGACGTCTTCGTCGAAAAGCGCTATACGGGATTCTTCCTGCCGATAGACGCGGTGTTGCCCACTGGCGCGCGCGTGATCGCCAAGGACGCCGAGCGCATGGTGGTCGTCGGGCTGCGCGACGGCGACAGGATAATCGTGAGGTAAGCGGAATGCTGGAATTTTTTGTAAAACGACCGATAACAACCGTAATGTTCGTCCTGTTTTGGGTCGTGCTGGGCATAGTGTCCTATCCTAAAATGAACGTCGAGCGCATGCCGCCCATAGACCTGCCGATCGTAACCACAACCTTGTTATATCCCGGCGCGGGACCGTCCGAAATCGAGGCGCAGGTCGTGCGCCCGGTCGAGGACGTTATTTCAAAAATCGCCGGAGTCAAAAAGATTTCCGCCATGGTGTACGAAAACTACGCCTTTATCGCGACCGAATTCAACCTTGGCGAAGACGCCATGGAAAAACAGCAGGAGATCAAAGGCCAGGTAGATTCGATACTGTACAATCTGCCGGACGATTTGCGCCAGCCGGTGGTAAGAAAACTGAACATCAATCAGGCGACCGTCATGGACGTGGCGCTCTCGGGCGCGGATCTGCGCAAGATGTACGACTTTGCCGACGACGTTCTGACGCAGCGCATTTCGGCGATTCCGGGCGTCGCGTCGGTCGACATATTCGGCGGGCAGGAACGCGCGATACGCGTCTTTTTGGATCCTCAGCGCATGGCCGCCAAGGGCGTTTCGGTCAGTACGATCATGCAATCCATAACCGCGCACAACCTGAACGTTCCCTCCGGCAAAATCGAATCGCGCTGGTCGTCCAACACAGTCCGGTTCATAGGCGAATTCGCCACCGTCGAGGAAATCGAAAACATGGCGGTCACCACGCCCGAAGGCATGACTTTCAAACTGAAAGACATCGCGAAGATAGAGGATTCGGCGAAGGATCCGGCGACCGGCGGACGCTATAAGGGCGAAGAGGTTCTTATAGTTTCCATAGTCAAGGCGACCGACGGAAACGCGGTCAAGATTTCCGACGTTCTGCAAAAGCGCCTGGATTCCTATAATCAGCTGGCGAAGAAAGAGCTGGGCGAAAGCGCGAGGATACAAATCATCACCGACGCCGCGGAATCGGTTCGGCGCGAGGTCAATTCAACGCTGCGCGGAATCGTTTTCGGAATTCTTCTGACGGTGGCCACGCTTTGGGTGTTCACGAAGAACTGGCGCTCTACGATCATTTCGTCCGTGGTCATACCGACGTCGCTGGTTTCCGGATTCCTGCTGATGAACAACGCCGGATTTTCCATAAACACATTGACCCTGCTCGCGATAGCCAGCGCGCTCGGAACCCTGATATCCAACGCGATCATCCTTATCGAGTCTTCCCTGCTATTGATGGACAGGGGCGTCGACCCCGAAAAGGCGGCTATCGACGGCGCCAAAAAAGTCACGGTCGCGATACTGGCCGGCGTAGGCACCAATATCGTCGTGTTCCTGCCGCTGGCGTTCATGGGCGGAATCGCCGGCCTTATGATGAACCAGTTCGGCATGACGGTCGTGTACCTTACCATAATGTCGCTGATGTTCTCGTTCACTTTGACGCCGATGATGATAGCCAAGTTCCTGCGCTCGAACAAGACTGAGCGCGAAACCGAGGCCGCAAAGAACAGCCAGGAAACTTTGGCGTGGTACAAGCCATTGTTCGATTCTCAAATGCGCCGCCCCTGGCGCTGGGTCGGCATGACGACGGCCATTTTGGTCGCGTCCACTTTGCTTCTGAAATTCGTGGGCAACGAGTTCTCGCCGATGACCGACGCGTCCGAAATAAACATAAACGCCCGCGCGCCGATGGGCGCCACTTTCGCGCAGTCCGAAAAGCTGGCGAAAAGGATCGAGGACAAGCTGGTCGAATTCCCCGAGATATCCGCGGTCGTCGTCAAGATCGGGCGGCGCGGCATTCAGAACGTCGGCGTCAACGTCAAGTTGATTCCCATGGAAAAACGCATGTCGGACAAGAAGATCGCGCAGCGCATAGTCGCCGCTTTGGCCGATATCCCCGACGCCGAGTTTTCCGTCCGCGCGGGCGAAGCCATGCAGGGCGGCGGCGGAGGAGGCGGCGGCGCCGACACCGTCATCAACGTCACGGGCGACAACGACAAGGAGCGCGAGCGCGTAGCGGACGAATTGCTCGAGCGCATCAACAAAATCGAGGAGGTGCAGTCGGCGCTTTTGACCGCGCAGCTGCCGAACGAAGAAGTGCAATTCATTCCCGACCAGCCGCGCATGAACGAATGGGGCGCGATGAACGCGGCGGTAGGCCAGGCCATGAGGCTGGCGTTCTATGGCGACGACACCGTGAAGTTCCGCGAAAAGGGAAAGGAATATCCGCTGTTGATAGAGTTCGACAAGACGTATAAAACCGTCGATACTTTCGGCGACATAATGGTCGACACCAGGCGCGGAATGGTGCCGCTGACGGACCTCGGCGCTATCGAGTACCGCCCGGCGTCGCGCAACATTTTCCGCGTCAACAAGCACCGCCTGACCGAGATAAACGTCAATCTAGGCAAGTCCACGATCGGTCCCGTGCGCGCGAAGATTCAAGACGAGATAAGCAAAATGGACATGCCCGAAAGCGTAAGCGTGGTGTTCGGCGGAATGTCCGAAATGCAGGACGAAACCACGAAGGAAATGGCCAACACTTTCATCCTGGCGGTTATTTTGACAATCGTGCTGCTGGCGGCGATCATGAATTCCATAGCCCATCCGCTGACCATATCGACGGCGATCGTAACGTCGTTCTCGGGCGTGTTCATACTGCTGTTTTTGGCGGGCGGCACGATAAACGTATCCATGCTGCTTTCCGTCATCATGCTGGTCGGATTGTCGGTGAACAGCGAGATATTGTTCCTGGACGGCGCGGTGCAGAAAGTCAACTTCGGCGGAATGGAACCGGCAAAGGCGCTGTGGGAGGAATATCAGGACAAATGGCGCATGGTTCTGATGACCACGATAGCGGTCGGTTCGGGAATGCTGCCGCAGCTGTTCTCGTCGGACACCAGCCGCGTTTCCATGGCGGCGGTGCTGATAGGCGGAACGGTCGGCGGAATGTTCTTCTCGCTGATGCTGACGCCCGCGCTGTTCATATTGGTCGAGCGGCTGATACACAAGATGTCGAAGCGCCGCCAAAAGGCGCAAAAAACCGAAAAGCTACCGAAACCCAAAGCCAAAAATTAGCCCCGATATATCGCCGCTTTGTTTGCGATATCAATTACCAAGCGCGGAGAACAAGGCGGTGCGGCAGGCCGAGTAGTTCAGAGCGTCGTAAGCGCAATTATACGTACAATTAACCGCGCAACCGGAAGCATTGCTACGGTCGTTGACGTACACAAACCGCGAAGACGCCGCAACGGCAAGCCCGTTAATGGAATGTATCTTACAATAGCAATACCTCTGCGATCCGCTTGCGCTTGTCGCAGCAGTGCAATTACTACAGGCTTGAATCTGCGGGTTGGGCGCATTGCCTTGTCCGGCTGTCGCGCTACAATATCCGCCCACGACAAAGGCGGCCACTGCCGAACCGTACGCATTACCGCCGCTACATCCGCTGACGGGGTTTTCGTTCACGCTGGTGGTGTTGGCGATCGAACCGCAACTCGACGGGCTGGTGGCGCTACATATAGCGCCGCGTGTTATTTGGCCGATTTTGGAAGAATATTGCGATAATGGGACAGTCGTCGGCATCTGTACGCCCTGCGATTCTATTGCTTGGCGGATCTGTTCCTTGCTGTTCATAATGTCCGACAGTTTTTCCGCAATCGTCAGTTGGGCGGCGGTCGCATTCAATGCTATGCCGATGGCTATTACCGCGAATATTGTTTTGGGCATTCTCTTTCCCTTTAATATAAAACCGCCGGAACAGGCGGTCAGGGAGTTCAAAAAATCATCTAAGAGAATGACCCCGTCGGCTTTTGGGCAAGCCCTATTGTATAGCCAACGGCTCCCCGACCAAACGGGGCATTACGGCATAAAAAAAGGGCTTCCGCCCGTACGATTTTTTTATGCGGATTTACAATGCACCAACTATTATTGGAATACATTGCTCTTAGACGGACTTTTTGAAGGTCCTGAACACACTTTCCCTGTGGGTTCACGGGTATTATAATAAAAAGTATGGAGCAAAGCAAGAAGATTGTGATATGTGATATGAGGTTCGGCGCTGTTTGGCCAATGTTCCGCAAACTCTGCATTCATATCACATATCACTAGCGAATTGCAAATCGAAAGTTATAGTTGTATAATCCCGTCATGGAAGCGATAATAGCCGTAGTTTTAGCCTTTGCAGTGGGTGCCGCCATAGGCTGGTTGGCGCGACCGCGCCAGGATGTTTCCGCGCTTAAAGAAAACATAGACCGCGCGCAAAAAGAAAACCTTAAATTGCTTCAAGAAAACACGCGCCTGGCGACTCTCTACGGCGAACTACCCAAGCATATCGAGTTGCTTTCCGGACGCGCCCTCGCGACCAATTCGGAAAAGCAGAAAGATCAAATCGGCGAACTATTGAAACCCTTCCGCGAGCAGATGGAAAAGATCGAAAAGTCCGCGACGGAAAACAAGGCCTCGTTCGAACAGCAGGTAAAAAATCTTATGACCAGTAGCGGAACCCTGCAAAAAGAGGCCGCCGACCTGACCCGCGCCCTTAAAGGCGATAAAAAAGTCCTGGGCAATTTCGGCGAATTGCAACTTAAAAGGATTCTCGAAATGGCCGGTTTCACGGAGGGCGCCAATTATACCTGCCAGGAATGCTTCAGCGACGACGGGGCGCGGTTCTTCACGGACTTTGTTATAATCCTGCCGGACGACCGCCGCATAGTCGTCGATTCCAAATTCACCTTGAACAGCTATCACGACTTTATCGCCACCGGCGATAGCGCGCATATCAAGCAGTTCGCCGAGGCGACCAAAAAGCATATCGACACCCTTTCCGGCAAGGAATATCAGAACAAGGTCGGCGCGAACAAATTGGATTTCGTCGTGATGTTCATGCCTATCGAGCAGGCTTATATGGACCTCTTGGCGCACGACCCGAAGATTTACGACTACGCCTTTTCGCGGCACGTGATAATCGCGACGCCGTCGCTGCTGCTGCCGATGATGCGCACGATAGACAATCTTTGGAAAATCGAAAGGCAGAATAAAAACGTCGAGAAAGTCATCGCGTCGCTTCAGGGCCTGTACGACAAATACGCCGGATTCACAAAGAATTTCGCCGACGTGCGCGCCAAGCTGGACGGCGCCATTCGGTCTTACGAGGGCGCGGAAACGCAACTGTCGGGGCGCGGCGGATTGTCGTCGCGATTCAACCAACTGGCGGACCTCGGCGGAATCCAAACGGCAAAGGAGCTGGCGATAACGGAAGAATGAACAATGAACGGCTGAATCTTCGCTTCATCGGCGACGCGATACTTCGCGAGAAGGCCGCGCCGGTCGAACGCGTCGACGACCGTATCCGCGGCGTATTGCGGGAAATGGAAAAAATCATGCGCGGAGAATCGGGCGCGGGCCTGGCCGCGCCGCAGGTCGGAATACTTCTCCGCATGCTGATATTTTTGGAAATCAAAAAGCGCGGCGAGACCGGCATAGTCCACAAACTGATCAATCCGAAGATTATCGAACTATCCGAAAAATTATGCCGCATGGAGGAGGGTTGCCTGTCCGTCCAAGGCCCCGGCGGTCCCGTTTTCGCGGACGTCGATCGGCCGGAATCGGCGGTCGTGGAATACTTGGACGAAAACGGCGAGAAGCAGACGCGGCGCCTTTCCGGATTCGCCGCGCGCGCGGTTCTGCACGAGATGGATCATTTGGACGGCATTTTGTTCGTCGATTACCTCTCGTCCGCCAAACGCGAAATGATAATGAGAAAAACAAGGAAAAGAAAATGATACGCAGGGCAACCGTCTCGGACGCCGACGCCATACTCGGCCTGGTCAATTCGAACGCAGAAAAAGGGCTGATGCTGAAAAGGTCCCCGTACGACGTATACAAAAACATAATGTCGTTCTTCGTTTTCGAGCGGGACGGAAAAATCGTAGGCTGCGTCAGGCTGGCGGTTCTTTGGCGGGATTTGGCCGAAGTGGCGTCGCTGGCGGTGGCCGAAGAATTCCAAAGAAACGGAATAGGAACGCGGCTGATAGAAAAATGCGAAGAGGAGGCGGCACGGCTCGGGATAGAGCGGCTGATGACGCTGACGTATCAATGCGAATTGTTCGCAAAGTGCGGCTTTGCGGAAACCGACAGGCAGAACATGCCGCACAAGGTCTTCGGCGAATGCCTGAACTGCCCGAAAATCGATTGTTGCGACGAGCACGCCTTTATAAAAACCGTTTGTGTGAAGAAATGAAAATAATCCTGATGGGAACGCCGGATTTCGTCGTTCCGATTTTCGATGCGGTCCTGGCACGGCACGACGTCGCGGCGGTCTTTACGCGCGAGCCGAAGCCCGTCGGACGCAAGCAAATCCTAACCAAGTCGCCGGTGCATATTTGGGCAGAGGCGCGCGGCATATCGGTCTTTACGAACATAAAGGAAATCGAAAACGCGCCGCGTCCCGACTTTATCGTAGTAGCCGCATACGGCGTGATTTTGAAGCAGGCCGTTTTAGACTATGCGCCGTGCGCGAACATTCATTACAGCCTGCTTCCGGCGTATCGCGGCGCCAATCCCGTCGCGGCCGCAATCCTGAACGGCGATGCGGAAACCGGCGTTTGTCTGCAGAAAATGGCCCTAGAGCTGGACGCGGGCGATATATTGATGTCGAAAAAATTCGCCATAGGCGAAAACGACACCACCGAAAGCCTTAGGATTAAGGCAAGCGCGATCGCGCGCGATATGCTTGTTGAATTTTTGGAAAATCCGGCCGCCTATCCGCCCAGGCCGCAGGTCGGAACGCCGTCTTTCGCAAGAAAAGAACTCGGCGACAACGTCGATATCGATTGGAAAAAGTCCGCGCGGGAAATTCACAACCAAGTCCGCGCGATTGGCGGACGGACAAAAATCAACGGCGCCGACGTCAAGATTTTGGAAACAAAAGTCGTCGACGGGAAATTGGACATAGTAAGATTACAGGCCGCGGGTAAAAAGCCCATGGACTGGAAGAGCTTTGCGAACGGGCAACATGGCAAGATACAAATTGGTTCTTGAATACAACGGCGCGGGGCTTATCGGGTTTCAGAAAAACCGGCAGGGCCCGTCCGTTCAGTCGCTGGTCGAGGACGCCGCGCTTAAATTCTCCGGCCAGGCCGCAGAGGTCGTTCCATGCGGCCGCACGGACGCCGGAGTGCACGCGGCCGCCATGCCCGCGCACTTCGATTTGACGGACAGGGCCGACGACGCGGACACGGTAAAGCGGGCGCTTAATTTTTATTTGACGGATTCGCCCGTGTCCGTGGTTTCGTGCGAAGCCGTCCCGGGCGACTGGCATGCGCGGTTCTCGTGCAAACGACGGAGTTATCGCTATGTCATTATCAATCAGGATTTTCCGCCGGTGCTGGAGCGAGATTTCGCATGGTGGGTGCCGCAACCCCTCGATATCGGCGCAATGCGCACGGCCGCCTCCAGCCTTATCGGGACGCACAACTTTACGTCGTTCCGCGCCGTCGAGTGTCAGGCGAAATCGCCCGTAAAAACGCTGGACGAGGTGCGGATTACAGGCGACGGACCGCGAATTACAATGGATTTTTTCGCACGGTCTTTCCTTTATCGCCAAGTGCGCAACATGGTCGGGACGCTTGTCGAGATCGGGCGCGGCAGGCCGCTCGACATGGACGCAATCCTGGCCGCGCAAGATCGTACGGCCGCCGGGCCGACCGCCCCCGCCTGCGGTTTGTTCTTTATGTCTGCCGATTATTGACAGGCGCAATTTTTCTGATATAATTCGCCAAAATAAAGGTGTCATTATGAAGCAAGGCATTCATCCGGAATATAAAAAGATCAACGTAACTTTGTCCAGCGGCGAAAAGGTCGAGATGTTCTCCACGTCCTCCAAAGACATCGCGCTGGCGGTGGATCATCTTAATCATCCGGCTTGGACCGGCCAGCGCGTCCAGCAGGATCGCGGCCAGCGCGCCGAGGAGTTCAAGAAGAAATTCGGCGGATTCAAATTTTAGGCGCCCATGTCAAAATCGGGATCTGTCAGGACGCCGACGATATTATGATTGAAGAAAAACTTATTCGCGGATCTATCGAGCTGAACAAAATGTTTTTGGCGCTGAAACGGACGGCGGACAGCATACGCCACGATTTCGGCGAAGTCGAAAATCTGCAGCAATCCATCACCGGCGCGCGCGGCTTCGTAAAAAAGGCCGAAGAGCGCATTGAAGAAATGATTTTGTCCGATTTGTCGCTGGTGCGGCCGCGCGCGGGGCTGTTAACCAGGCATGTTTCCCGCGCGGGCGACGGACGCGACGAATTCGCGCTGGCGTTGTCGGGCGCCGAAAATTTCGTCCGCGGAGTTCCCCATTTCGCCATTTCTTTGGCGCTTCGCACGATGGGCGAAACGAAAATCTCGCTGGTGTACGATCCTATCGCGGACAGGCTTTATTACGGCGAGGCGGGAGAAGGTTCGTATCTTTTTTCGCCGTATCATTCGCAAAGACTCCGCGTATCGCTGGACGGCGCGGAAAGTCCGTTCGGGTGGAACACCGGATGCCCGGCGCTGGATATGGCGTATGTCGCGGCCGGAAAGTTCGACCGCATAACGCTGCCTCAACTCGATTACGCCGAAATCTGCGCGGGCGAATTACTCGTGCTCGAAGCGGGCGGCACGGTTTCCTCCGCCGGCGCGGATATAATCGTCAGCAATAACAGCGACGCCAACGCGCATGATAAAAGCCGCTGAACGTTTTTCCCGGAGAGAGGATGTGGAAAGAAGATACCGAAATGAAATATGTGGTCGATAAAAATCTTCTCGATCTAGCCTTTGGCTCCGCAAAGCCGGATATGGTAATGAACGATTACGTCTATTATTTGAAACCGGTCGGCTATCAATTCAAAGACGACGTGATGACGCTGTTCGAAGACGACATAGTGGACTATGTGGAAAGCTGCCAGTTGGACGAAAAGGGCAGGGACGTAAAGAACGACAAAAAATTGACGTTGACGCGCCCGTTCGCGGCGGTGCCGCTGACCCAAAAAATGAAATGGGAAGTCATGTACACGACCCAAACCGCGACCGGCACCAAAAGCTATATAAGCGAAAACGGTTGGGTGGACGCCCATTGCCGGTTGATTGCGACAGCGCCGTCTAGGGGGGGGGGAATAATTGCTTTGGAAAGCTGGAAAGTGGGCAGAAATGGCGAACACGACTGGGCGAATTTGCCGACACGAATCTCGCTGGGAACGCTCGAAAAATTGGCGGCCGGAAAAGTTTTGGAAATCGGCCGGACCTATGGTACCATAAAGAGCGTCGCTTTCCCGGAAGCTTTCCCGTTCGCTTTCATATACACCGACGGGAAATTGCCCGAATTGATTCAAAAGGCGGGCTATAAAGAGGGCTTTCACTCGGAATTCGACAAGCGGAATTTGGCGTTAAATCCAGACGAGGCATTGAAATTATGGGAGATGTTAAGCTGGCAGTTCGCGGAAAAATTGGTTCCGCAGCCGCGCCAAATAGAGGAGTAGTATTATCGGGGCGTAGTTCAGCCTGGTAGAATGCTTGCATGGGGTGCAAGAGGTCGCACGTTCAAATCGTGTCGCCCCGACCAGGATAAAAAGTCAGAGTGGCGGAAGCACCTCATGCGGTGCCACCAACTCGCACGTTCAAATCGTGTCGCCCCGACCAGGATAAAAAGTCAGAGTGGCGGAAGCACCTCATGCGGTGCCACCAACTCGCACGTTCAAATCGCGTTGCCCCGACCAGGATAAAAAGTCAGAGTGGCGGAAGCACCTCATGCGGTGCCACCAACTCGCACGTTCAAATCGCGCCGCTTTCGC
>Ga0268262_10000217_pt1 | contig 75990 bp, 61 predicted proteins | sample TergutNc150P3_FD_190354 | JGI IMG/M metagenome (GOLD analysis project Ga0268262, IMG submission 190354) | Nasutitermes corniger P3 segment gut microbial community from laboratory colony in Florida, USA - Nc150 P3 (SPAdes) (version 2) | ecosystem: Host-associated > Arthropoda: Insects >...
GGGGAATTTATTGCCGCTTAAAACGACCGCGCCGGATTTGTCCCTTTCCTTTGACGAAAAAAACGCCGCTTTGTTTTACGACGGCGCGGGGCATTATTCCGTTACGGCTTCGCCCAGTGTTGAGGCGGTGGAACGCCGTTTCGCGAGGGCCGGAACGGGAGCGGCGCTTTTCGACGCCGACAACCCGGCGGGCGATCCGCTTGTTATAAAAGCGCAAACCTCAAGCGCTCTTTTTTCTTCCGGCAGCCGCATTAAGGATTTTACTATTGAATTCTGGCTTTATCCGCTTAACCTTGACAACGGCGAGCATATACTTTCATGGGCCGCTTCCGAACTTGTGAACAAGACTTATTCCGTCCAGCGTATTATTTGCAGTACTTCCAAAAACCGCCTTCAATGGTCTTTTGACAATTTTTTTATGTCCCCCAAAACTTCAATGCCTATGAAAATAGAATTTTCAGGCGACACTCATTTAATACCCAAAAAATGGAGCCACCACCTTGTCCGTTTTGACTCTGTAACCGGAATGATTGAATACATTGTAGACGGCAACAGCGAGACTATCGTGTATGCGACGGCTACGGGGCGCGAAAACAGCGAGGTTTTTACGCCTGTTGTCGGAACGGGGGGGGCGTTTATTCTCGGCGGCCGTTATAAGGGAATGATGGATGAATTTAAAATCCACGGCGTTTGCGCCGGACGTTCTTCCGTGCAAAAATACGCGACCGCGGGCGGCAGGGCGGAGACGACTCATATTGATTTGGGCGACATGAACACCGCCGTGCTCAGGGTTGAAGTTACGGGCGGAAGGACAAGCCTTAAAGGTACAAAGATTAACAATGAATTCCGCGAGAACGGAAGGTTCCGCTTTTCCGATGATTCCGAAATGTGTTTTTTTATCCGCGCGAGCGAGAATCCGTGGCGTTTTAACGAGAAGAAATGGACGGCTTTTATTCCCGGAAGCAGTCTTAAGGAAGAAATCAGAGGCCGTTATGTGCAAATAGCGGTTGATTTTTATCCTTCAGGCGACGGGGAGACTAGTCCCTATCTTGACGAGGTGCGCATTGTTTACCAGCCGAACGAGCCGCCCCTGCCTCCGTCTAACTTTACCGCCGTGGCGGTTGACGGCGGAGTAACGCTTCGCTGGAAAAAAAGCCCGGACGCATCAGCCGCCGGTTATTTGATCTATTACGGCTCCGTGCGCGGGGAGCTTTTCGGCTCCGACGCGGCGTTGGGGCCTTCTCCCATAGACGCGGGCAACGTGACAAGCATTACGATTAACGGGCTTAAAAACGGAACTTTGTATTATTTCAGAGCCGCGTCTTATGAACTGACTGAGGAATTAGGCGAATACAATATAGGTGAGTTTACCAGAGAAGTAACGGCAAGGCCGCTTGCGGTGCTTTCGGCGTATGAGTGAAAAGGGAAATAAGTTAAATGCAAATAGAAACTAAAAAAGCGCGTCAATTCTGCGAAACGCTCTTTGGAGCGTACGGTTTTTCTCGAGAAGAAAGTAAAATAATAAGCGACGTGCTTATTCGCGCCGACCTTTACGGCATTGACTCGCACGGCATACACAGGCTTATCCGCTATCACGACGAGATAACGGCGGGGCAGGTTGACGTAAAAGCGAAAACCCAGATTGTCCATGAAACAGGCATTTCCGCCACCATAGAAGCGAACAAGGCGATGGGCCAGCTTGTTGGCGTAGAAGCGATGGAACTGGCTATTAATAAAGCGCGTAACGCCGGCTGCGGAATGGTAACGGTGCGGAATTCCAACCACTACGGGATTGCCAGCTACTATACCGAAATTGCCGCCGCACAAGACATGCTCGGCCTATCCATGACCAACACCGAAGCGATTTGCGTCCCTACTTTCGGCTCTCAGGCGATGACGGGCACTAACGCTCTCGCCCTCGCCATGCCCGCCGACCCTATAGTTTTTTCCTACGACGCATCCACCACAGTTGTCCCGCGCGGAAAACTTGAAGTTTACAGAAAGACAGGCCAGCCGCTTCCCGATCACTGGGCGCTTGACGCGGACGGAAAGCCCTGCACAGACGCCGCTGTCGTTGTTGACAATATTATTAAAAAAGCCGGCGGCGGCATCGCCCCCCTCGGAGGTTTAGGCACTCTGCACGGCGGGCACAAAGGTTACGGGTTAAGCATTATTGTCGATCTTTTTTCCGCAGTTCTTAGCGGCGGGCTTACCTCAAATTATGTAAACAGAAAGCCGGATCACACAGGCATATGCCATTATTTCATGGCGGTAGATTACGGGATTTTCGGCGACAAAAAAGCCATAAAGGCGGGCATGTCTAAATTTTTACAGGAGATCAGGGACAGCAAAAAAGCCGAAGGTCACGACCGGATTTATACACATGGAGAGAAAGAGTTTGAACTTATGTCGCAAAGAGTGAATACGCAGATTCCTGTTAACGAAAAAACGTTGGAAGAGATGAAAAATATCGCAAATAAACTCGGAGTCGAGTTTACTTTTTAACCAATAGCTTTCTTCAGTTCCTCAACCTTGTCCGTCTTCTCCCACGGAAATTCCGGCCTGCCGAAGTGGCCGTAAGACGCCGTCTTTTGGAAAATCGGTTTCCTTAAATCCAGTGTCTTAATAATTCCCGCCGGTGAAAGATCAAAGACTTTTCCCACGGCTTTGCCGATTTGCTGTTCGGGGACTTTGCCCGTGCCGAAAGTGTCTACCATGACGGAGACGGGGAAGGGCACGCCGATAGCGTAGGCGAGCTGGATTTCACAGCGTTCCGCTAATTTGGCGGCGACTATGTTTTTTGCAACATAACGCGCCGCGTAAGCAGCCGAGCGGTCTACCTTGGTTGGGTCTTTGCCGGAGAACGCGCCGCCGCCGTGACGGCCCATGCCGCCGTAAGTGTCTACGATGATCTTTCTGCCGGTAAGACCTGTGTCGCCGAAGGGTCCGCCGATTACAAAACGGCCTGTGGGGTTAATGTAATATTTTGTCTTGCTGTCCAGAAGGTTTGTGGGTACAAGCACAGGTTTAATAATTTTTTCTATAATAGTTGATTCGATTTCCTTGTATGATACGTCCGGATCGTGCTGGTGGGAGACAACGACGGCGTCAATGCGTATTGGTTTAAAGCCCTCGTATTCAATAGTAACCTGGCTTTTTGAATCGGGACGCAGCCATTTAATGGTTTTGTTTTTTCTTAACTTTGTGGCGTGAAGCAGGATTTTATGGGCAAGCATAATAGGCAGGGGCATAAGCTCTTTTGTTTCGTTACAGGCAAAGCCGAACATCATTCCCTGATCGCCGGCGCCTTGCTGGCCTTTGAATTTTTTCAGGCCCTTGCCTGAGACGCCCTGCGAGATGTCCGCGGACTGGTTGTGGATCATGTCAAGAACCGCCATTGAATTGCAGTCAAGACCGAAACTTGGGTCGGTGTAGCCTATATCCCTGGCTACATCCCTTACAAGGTGGTGAAAATCTATAAATGTATTTGTTGTAATTTCGCCGCCGACTAAAACAAGCGAAGTAGAGGCAAAAGTTTCACAGGCAACCCTGCTTTGCGGGTCGTCTTTAAGGCAGGCGTCCAGAATGGCGTCGGAAACTTGATCGCACAATTTATCGGGATGGCCCTCGCCGACAGATTCGGACGTAAAAAAATAACGGTTGGATTTCATGGTATTCTCCTTAGGCTTATTCTATACGATAATATGCTTTTTAGCAACTGAAATACTGTTATTTATTCCGTTGTTAATAATTGTATTTTTTCTGAAATTTGCTTAAAATGCCCGAATGGAGACATCACAAAAAATCTTTACGGACGGCGGCTGTTCGGGCAACCCCGGCCCCGGCGGCTGGGCTTATGTAATAGTGACTCAAACCTTTCAGGGAGAAAAAATAATCGCCAAAAATTTCGGCGCGCAAAAAGAGACGACAAACAACCGTATGGAACTAACCGCCGTTCTTGAAGCGTTACGCGCCTTTAAAACAATGAATGATGTTTCCCGAAAAGCGGCGGTAATTACAGACTCCCAGTATGTGCAAAAAGGCATCACCGAATGGATACACACATGGAAAAGAAATTCATGGCGGACAAGCGACAAGAAACCTGTTAAGAATAAAGACCTATGGGTAGAATTGGACGCGCTTGCCGATGAATTTACGCTTAGTTGGGAATGGGTAAAAGGCCACGCCGGAAATCATTACAATGAGTTATGTGACCAGATGACGCAGGAAGCCATCGCATCAATTTAAATGAGTGTAGCAAGCATTACCGCTTTAATCGTGTGTTTGCGGTTTTCAGCCTCGTCCCATGCGCGGCTTTGCGGGCCGTCGATAACTCCCGCGGTTACTTCTTCGCCTTTTACTGCCGGAAGACAATGAAGGAAAATGGTTTCTTTCTTGCCTGTCTTGTCCATTAATGACTGGTTTACCTGATAGCCGCTTAAAAGCTTTATCCGCTCGTCCCTTTTATCTTCCTCGCCCATGGAAATCCACACGTCGGTGTAGATCGCGTCCGCTCCCGTTACTACGTTTATATTTGGAGTAACGATAATTATAGAGCCGGAGGTTTGGGCAAAAACGGAGCATTTTTTTCGCAGTTCGTCATCGGGATTTAACTCGGGCGGGGTTATCACCGTAAAATGAATCCCCAATTTGGCGCATCCTATCATTAAAGAGCGCGCGACATTGTTTCTGCCGTCGCCCACATAGCACAGTTTCTTCCCTTTTACATCGCCGAAATTTTCCTGCAATGTCATGATGTCCGCCAAAACCTGGGTCGGGTGGTAGAGGTCGCTCAGGCCGTTATAAACCGGAATTCCGGAATATTTTGCCAGAGTTTCGGCCGTTTCCTGTTTAAAACCCCTGAATTGTATCGCGCTGAACATTCTCCCGAAAACGCGGGCTGTGTCTTCAAGCGCTTCCTTCCCGCCAAGGTGAATATCCGCAGTAGACAGAAACACCGGATGGCCGCCTTCCTCGCCGAAAGCTGTTTCAAAGGCGCACCTTGTCCGTGTTGAGCGTTTTTCAAAGAGAAGGGCAAGGGTTTTCCCCTCAAAACGCCTCTTTATTTTGCCTTTTTTTGACTCGGCTTTTGTTTTTTTAGCCAGATCCAGTAAATATTGAATTTCTTCCGGCGTATAGTCCAGTAACGTAAGAAAAGAGCGTCCTTTCAATTTTGACACTGTAAACCTCCTAAAATTTAGCGGTAAAGGATAAATATTAATGGTTTATAGGCGTTTAGTAAAGGGATAAATTGTATTATTCTTTACATAATTAACAAAAAGCGGTAATATAAAACAATGTGAGTATTGATTTTTATTTGTATGGAGGAAAAATGAAGAAATTATTTATATTAGCCTGTATACCGGTTTTGTTGTTTTTTTCCTGTGTAACTACATCAAAAATAGGAATAGTATTTGATGATTCTGTCCCTATAGAAAAATCATCGGAGATAGTGACTTATTCGGGAACAATTAAAGGATATAACGGTATTTCTGTAGATTGGAAACCGGCTATGTCAAATTCGCTTCAGATACCGGCGGGTGATACCATTTTTGAATTTGAAATTTCATCTTCTCTTGGTAACGCTATTTACAGGGGCAGCGGCTGGTTTTTTAAGTATAATTTCCTTCCGAACAAGAAGTATTTTTTATGGTTTAATGTAAAAGATGAACTGTGGGGTATGAATGTTTACACCTATGAAATAGGAGAAAAAATACCGGTAACGACAGTGAGCGGCATGGAACCTTACTTAACGGCGTTTGTCCCGTTTTTAAATGCCACTAAAGAAAAACAAAAAACAGTTTTAGAATAACAAGGAGATTAAGAAAATGAAGAAAACCGTATTATGTTTTGTGTTGATAGTTGGGATAGTAATGTCTTTGTCATCATGTTTCTTTCTCATTCCAAAAACATTTAAAATGTCTGTTGATGATGTTGTTTCCCAGGATCAAAGCGTGAAGGTAACATTTGTTAACGGCGGAAACACTATATTTATCGTAAGAGAATGGAACGGTAAAAAAATAGATGATGATATTTACGGCAAAAAATTCATAGGGAACGGCGATAAAACAATATTGACTGTTCCTGCCGGAAATAACAGATTCACTTTTGATTTGGATTTTACCTTTAGCAACCAGAATTATTCTACTACCTATCCATTTAAAGGTATTGAGCTTAGGTATGATTTGGAATCGGGAAATGAATATCAGATTAAAGGCACGGCCAAATCATTGGGTTTTTTAAAAGGGCATGAATTTTATGTTGGGATTTATGAAAAGGCAGGCGATAAGTTATTAAAAGAATGGAAGTTAGGAGCGTCTTAATATCTGTTAATAAAGGAATATTTTATGAAAAAGCGTATTTTTTTGGTGCTGGTATTGTTTATTTTGTCCGCAGCGTTTTGTTTCGGTCAGGCAGGGGCACTCAGGGATTATGTGGGGCTTTTAAGCATCCATTATCATCCTGATGTCGTCGCTTTCATGGGTAAATTCAAGGAAAGGTTTGAAAAGAAAGGGTACACAAACGCCGCCAAAGCCATTGACAATTACCTTAAAGGTTTAAGCGGAACCGGTTTTATCTATGTAGCGCCGGACGGAACCTGTTATGTGCTTACAAATGAACATGTCATCGCGCAGTCGGAAAGCCTTTCCATCACTTTTGAAAAACAGGACGGAAGCAAAGTTATTTATGACAGGCTTAAAGTTTTATTCGCGGATGAAGAAAAAGATTTGGCTATTCTTGTTTTTGACGCGGGCGTAAAGCCCTTTAACCGCGGATTAAGCTTTAACGCGAAAAAGGTTGACGAAGGCGCCGATGTCTTTGCCGCCGGCTTCCCCGGCCTTGGCAATACCGTCATCTGGCAGTTCAGCAGGGGAAATGTTTCCAACGCGTCTGTCAGGCTTCCTAAAAGCTTCGACGGCGACGAAACTATAGGCCCGTACATTCAGCATACCGCCCAAATTGATCCCGGCAATTCAGGCGGCCCCCTTCTTGTTACCGCGCAGGGCGTTTTAACCGGTTACGCCGTTATAGGAATCAACACGTTAAGCGCCAGAGGAAGACAGGCGGCAAACTATGCCATTCCCGCGGATCAGGTAACGGCGTTTATTGATACCGCGCTCAGCAAAAAACCTGTGAACGAGAAGGAATTAGTCACAAAAAGGGTTGATGATTTTGTTAAAGGGCTTAAGGTAAACAAGGCTGTTTACGGACATATATCCAAATTTCTTTCAAACAGTTGTACCGCATCGAACGCGGAATACGCCATTTCTGAACTTTTGGATAAGGCATCCCGGACCGTATTGGATGATATTGACCGCACATTTACCTACGATCCCGCCGCCGGAATGAACGCGGCCGTGGCGTGGAACATAGAGAATTCCATGCGCTCAAAATCCGGAGCCATAAAAATTAATTTGGATTCCATCAATCCCAACGACAAAGGCGGCTTCGACGTAGTCTTTAATGTAAACGATAAGAATGTCAAGTCCGAATGGATTAAAGAATACGGCGTTTACCGTATGAACAGTTACGGAGAACTGGCGGACGGAAAAGGCAAGAACCTTTTGGAAGAAAAGGAAAAGAAAAAAGCGCAGGATAAGGCGCTTAAGACCGACTTTGATTTTTTACTCTCCGCCGGTTATGCCTATAATATGGAGTATGGTTCGGCTCTTAACGCCTCCGTAAAATATACCAATACTACAACCTATGGTCTTGAAGTGTTCTATGGTCTCGGCGATATTAAATATTTAAAGGTAGGATTTAACGCGGGTTTTTTTGTTCCCATACGTTTAGGTACTTTTGGTCTTATGCCCTTTATCGACGCGGGACTTTCGTATATAACCACAAGTGAAATAAAAAATAGGGATGCCTTTGGCTTCCCATTTTGTTTCTCGGCTAAAGGCGGAACGATGTTTACCTTAGCGAAAGCGCCGGGCGTTTTTGGCAAGCTATTCTATGAATACAATTTTTCCGGTATAAGTGAATCATTTAAGAACCATGGTATTATAGGTTTAGGTATAGGTTATGGATTCTAAAGGTTTTTAAAAGGAGTCTCTTATGGATAAATCCGCTGTTATCGAACGCGCGAAAGATTATATAGCGAGAGAAAAGGACGCGGCCTTCCGCGCTGAGGTTGAGAAGCTTCTTGAAAAAGAAGATTTTAAGGAACTGGAAGACCGTTTTTACCGCGACCTTGAATTCGGTACGGGCGGCTTGCGCGGTGTAATAGGCGGCGGCTATAACCGCATGAACCCCCTTGTCGTAAAAAGCGCGACTCAGGGGCTCGCCACTTATCTTATTAAGGCGTTTTCCGATAAAGCCGCAGCGTCCGGCGGGTTAAAAGCGGTAATCGCCTTTGACAGCCGCCATTATTCAGTTGAATTTTCCGAAGCCGCCGCTCTTGTACTTGCGGCTAACGGCATTAAGACTTATTTGTTTTCCTCGCTAAGGCCCACGCCGGAACTGTCCTTTGCGATTCGCCGGCTTGGCTGTGATACGGGCATAGTCGTTACCGCAAGCCACAACCCGCCGCAGTACAACGGCTACAAGGCGTACTGGAACGACGGCTCCCAGGTTATACCTCCGCATGACACGGGCATTATCGACGAGGTTATCGCCGTAAAGACAATAAAAGAAATTTCCAGAAAGGAAGCGCTGGACAAGGGGCTTCTTGTGATAATTGACAAGGAAATAGACGATCAATATCAGGCGATGGTAAAGTCCCATCTTTTCAGGCCTCAGCTGATAAAAGAAAAGGCGAAAGAAGTAAAAATTGTTTACACCCCGCTTCACGGGACAGGCGCGTATCATGTTGAAAAAGTGCTGGGCGATCTCGGCTTAAAAGTAATTACGGTTCCCGAACAGCGCGAAGGAAACGGGGATTTCCCGACAGTATCCTTCCCCAACCCCGAAGAAGCCGCCGCGCTTGAAATGGCGATTAAACTCGGCATTAAAGAAAAAGCCGACGTAGTAATGGCGACAGACCCGGACGCCGACCGTTTCGGCGTCGCCCTTCCAGGCGCCGACGGTAAATTTGTGCTTGTTACGGGAAACCAGATGGGCGTGCTTCTCGCGGACTACATATTCCTGTCGCTTAAAGAACTTGGGAAGCTTCCGGCAAACGCCGCGATGGTGAATTCCATAGTTACCACGGGAATGCAGAAAAAAGTAGCCGAACATTACGGCGCCGAATGCGCGGAGTGCCTTACCGGCTTCAAGTGGATTGCCGACGTTATGCGCAAATGGGAACACGGCGAGGCGGGCGGCAAAAGTTATGTTTTCGGAACCGAGGAAAGCTACGGATACAACATAGAAACAGAAGTCCGCGACAAAGACGGAGTGTCGGCAGCCGCCCTTACCGCCGAGATGACCTTATACTGGCGCAGCAAGGGAAAGAGCCTTCTTGACCGCCTTAACGATCTTTATGCTATCTGCGGCTACTGGCAGGAAATAGGCATTTCCAAATATTTTCAGGGGATAGAAGGACCGGCGATCATGAACGGCATAATGGAAGAGTACCGCAAAAATCCGCCCAAGACCTTAGGCGGCATAGAGATAAAAAAAGTCCGCGATATAAAGAACGGCGCGGACGGCCTCCCGCCCAGCGATGTTCTTCAATTCTTCCTCGCGGACGGCACAGTAGTAAGCGCCCGCCCCAGCGGTACCGAACCAAAAATCAAATTTTACGCGTCCTGTTGCGCCGAACTAGGCTCCGGCGGCCTGGAAGCCGCCAAAGCCGAAGCCGCCCGCAAACTGGACGCGATAAAAAAGGACATTCGTGCGGTTATTGGGGAGTAAACTTAAACCCGCTTCCTTCAATGCTCACGCCGCCTGTTCCCGGGTACACAATGTGCATTCCCGCCACGGGGATTTTGTTCTTTGCGGCATAAGCTAAAACCTGCCTGCGTACGGCGGCCGCGGCTCCTTTATCCATGTCATAAGACGCGCTGATCTCCGGAACGGGAAACTGTACCAAAGCTATGTGCAGAAGGTCTCCTATTATTAACAGTTTGTCTTTGCCGTTTTCTACAAGATAGACCGTATGTCCGGGAGTGTGTCCGTAAGCGGCGATGGGGGAAATCCCCGGAACAATTTCTTTCAACTTTTTACCAAGTTCGCCGGGTTCAAACGTGGTAACTTTTGAACCGTAAGGGGCTAGGGCGGCGACCGCTCCCTGATTAACATTGGTCTTTGTAAAATATTCATGCTCTTTAGCGGAAAGGTAAATTTTCGCTTTTGAGAAAACCGCCGCCCCGTCTTTTTGGAGGCTGCCGAAGTGGTCCCCGTGCAGGTGGGTGATAAGGACGGCGTCGATATTTTCCGGCTGGACGCCCAGTTTTTTCACTTTTTCTACAATAATGCCGCCCGCACCTGTTCCTGTGTCTATCAATATGTTCTGTTTTGGGGTCTTGATTAAGACGGCGTTGGCGGTATGTTTAAAACCTTCCGCGGGAATGTAGCGTTTCAGGACAGCCTCATCCGCCCCGACTAAAATCCCCGTATTCCCGTCCCTTTCGGATTCAACCAATATGTAAACTTCATATTGTCCGACTTTTGCGGAATAAATGCCGTCGCCCTGGTCCGCGTATCCGGTTGCGGCCATAGCGTAAAAAATTAACCCCAAAACCCCGATTTTTTTCATTTTTTTCTCCTTATTTACATTAATAATAAGGTATCTTTGATACAATGTAAATTAATAGTTAACTTTCTCTTATTTTTCTTGTTTTCTGTGTTATAATGAATTTATATAATTGGACAAAATTATGAAAAAACGATATTTTTTTACAGTTTTTGCTTTTTGTCTTCTTTTGCCTTCCTGTTCGCTCAGCAAGCTGGCAATGAACGCGGCAGCAAACGCCCTTACCGGCAGCGGCAGTTCTGATGTCTTTACCGGGGACTCTGACCCTCAACTTGTCGGGGACGCCCTTCCTTTCGCCATAAAAATGTACGAAGCCCTGCTTTCGGCAAACCCCGATCATCAGGGGCTTATAAACACCACAGGTTCCCTCTTTGTCATGTACGCCAATGTGTTTGTTCAGGGGCCGGCGGAAAGACTGCCGCGCTCCATGTTTGCCCAGAAACAGGCCGCGACTGTTCGGGCTAAAAAATTGTACCTTAGGGGATTTACAATGCTTTACAACGGGCTTGATTTAAAATATCCGGGTTTTTCGTCCGCGTACCCTCAGGAAAAATTAAAAGATTATTTGGCTAAAACAAAAAAAGACGACGTGCCCGCCCTGTACTGGTCGGCGGCGGCAGGGCTTTCGGCATATTCCCTTAATCCCTTTGACATGGAACTGGGGGTAAGAATCCCCGAGTTTTTCGCTCTTGTAGAACGGGCTTATGAACTTAATCCCGATTTTAATTCCGGCGCTTTGGACGAATTTTTACTTATTTTTCACGCCTCAATCCCCGATGTTATGGGCGGCGACAAGTCAAAAATAGAAACTTACTTTCAAAGGGCCGTAGAAAAATCCAAAGGGCTGACGGCGGGGCCCTATGTGACTTATGCCCAGACTGTCTCGATCCCTTCCCAGAATTATGATAAATTCAAAGAGATGCTGGAAAAGGCGCTTTCTATAGACCCTGACAAGGATCCTTCAAACCGTCTTGTAAATATATTGGCTCAGCAGAAGGCCCGTTACCTTTTGGATAATGCGGCTTTCTATTTTATTGATTTTGATACAGGTGATAACTGGGATGATGATGATTAATCTAAGTATTAGGAGGATTCCGTGAGTAAACAAAAGATAAATTCCGTTTTATTCATTTTTCTTTTATTTATTGTAAGCCCGCTTTTCGCGCAGGGAAAAGTTATTATCAGGCTCGCGTCGCTTGTTCCCGAAAATACGGCTTGGGGGGCCGGCATAAACAGGCTGGCGGCTGAATGGTCAAGGATTTCCAACGGCGAGGTAGAGGTAATTGTTTTCCATAACGGGACCGCCGGCGGCGAAGGGGAAGTTTTAAGGAAACTTAAAATTAACCAAATCCAGGCGGCTGTTTTTACAAGTATGGGAGTAAGCCAGATAATGCCGGAAGTTATGGCTTTAAGTTATCCGTTCTTAATAAGGAATGATGAAGAGTTGGCCTTTGTAATGCAAAAATTAAAACCGCAGTTGGACGCAAAGATACAGCAAAACGGCTATGCTACGATGGCGTGGGCATGCGCCGGCTGGATCAAAATCTTTTCTAAAACGCCCGTTTTAACGCCGGATGATTTAAGAAAAATAAAACTCGCGGCTCCTCCTGACGAACAGCAGATGCTGCAGGCGTTCAGGCTCATGGGGTATCAGATAGTTCCCGTAGGCCTTCCCGATTGTCTTGTTTCGCTCAGAAGCGGAATGATAGACTCGGTATATCTTAGCCCTATTTATGTAGCGGGAAATCAAATTTTCGGAGTTGCGGGAAATATGACAAATGTAAATCTTGCCCCTTTTATGGGCGGTATTTTCCTGAACAACACCGCCTGGCGCAAAATACCGGAGAAGTATAAGCCTCAGTTTTTGGACGTATGTAAAAAGCTGGAAAAAGAAATTGAATCGTCAATTTCCGGTTTTGAATCGGAAGCGGTTTCTACAATGACCAAGTACGGCCTTAAAGTAAACAACCCCTCCCCCCAACAGCTTCAAACATGGTACGACGACACTGCGAAGTTTGAAAATAATCTTACAACCGGCTCTCCTCCCGTATTTAATAAGGAATATTATTTGTTGATCAAAGGCATATTGGCCGAATATAGAAAGGGACGTTAAAAGTGGAGAATATAAACGAAGAACCTGCCGGAACAAAATCTGTTTTACATTTAATAGAAGAAATTTTCTGCTTTGTCGTATTAGTTCTATTGGCGCTGCTTCCTCTGGTAGATTCGGTTACGCGTCTTTTCAGAACGGGAATACTTGGTTCTTCGTCGTTTACTTCGTATCTTTTATTGTTTGCCGGGCTTCTTTGCGGAATGATCTGCACCAGAAATGAAGGGCATCTGGCTATTTCGCTTATGCACTATGTTCCCGAAGGCAAAATAAAAAAACATTTGGGAATTTTCTGCAATCTTCTTTCGGCTTTTACCGCCGTTGTTATAGCGTGGAGTTCTATATCTTTTATTAAAATCGCGCTTGGCGAGAATAAAATCGGCTTTATTTCCGACCGCGTTCTTGCGTCGATTATCCCTATTGCTTTTGGCATAATCGCGTTTCGTTTTGCGCGCATGACAAAACTTACAGGATGGAAAATAGTTCTGCCCGTATTAAGTATTTTATTGGGAACAATCGCTTCTTTCCCCGTTATCGCAAAAATAATATGGGGTTTTGATATGCCGGATTCCGTTTTTGATATTATCGATAAATTTTATCTTTTTACATATTACGCTAAAACGCCGTTTATAATAATAATTATTTTTGCGGCTTTAAGCGGGACCCCGCTTTTTATTGTTATGGGCGCCCTTGCCCTGCTTCTAAATCAAGCCGCGGGACTTGAAATGGATTCTGTCGCCATAAATATTCATTCCGCGCTTACAAACCAAAACATTATCGCGATTCCGCTTTTTACTATCGTAGGATTTTTCCTTTCGGAAAGCAAGGCGGGAGAGCGGCTTGTCCATACCTTCCGCAGTTTTTTCAGCTGGCTTCCCGGCGGAATAATAATTGTCACCGTGGTTATCTGCGCTTTTTTTACTTCTTTTACCGGAGCGTCGGGCGTTACAATACTCGCTCTTGGCGGCATCTTGTATACGATATTAAAAGAACATCTTAAATATCCGGAAGAATTTTCAATAGGGCTTTTAACATCCGTTGGAAGCATAGGGCTTCTTTTTCCGCCGAGCCTTCCGTTGATCCTTGTAGGCACTGTTACACAAACCAATATTTTTCATCTTTTCCTGGGCGGTATAGTACCCGGATTTATTCTTGTTTTGGCAATGGCGATTTTCGGCATTTTTATATCGGTAAAAACAAAAATTCCTGTGGAGAAATTTGAAGGATACGAGGCGTCAATCGCCTTAAAAAATTCCGCTTTTGAGATTTTACTTCCCATACTGCTTATTACAGGTTATTTTTCCGGTATTCTTTCGCTGGTAGAAATAGGGGCCGCAGCGGTTTTATATGTTTTTATTGTGGAAGTATTTATCAACCGCGACATAAAACTTTCGGAAATTAAAAAAGTTTTTGATAAGGCTATTCCGATAATAGGAGGCGTGCTTTCTATTCTTGCTCTTTCAAAAGCGCTGTCGGATTATATTGTGTTTACGGAAGCGCCGGTAAAAATCGCCGTGTGGATGAAGAGCGCCATCTCCTCAAAATTTGTTTTCCTGCTGCTTCTTAACGCGGCCCTTCTTGTTGTCGGCTGTCTTATGGATATTTTTTCGGCCATTCTTATCGTGCTTCCGCTTATTACCCCGTTAGGTCAAATTTACGGCATTAACCCCGTACACTTGGGAATTATTTTTATAGTTAATCTTGAAGTAGGGTACATAACGCCGCCTGTGGGCCTGAATTTATTCCTTGCCTCGTTCAGGTTTAAAAAACCGTTTATAAATATTTGCCGTTATGTGTCCCCTTTCCTTCTTGTCAGGATAGTAGTAGTCCTTTTAGTAACATACATGCCCTGGCTTAGCACGTTTTTAATTAGGGGATGACGGCGCCTGTTTTTTAGGCAGCCAGAAAAGTTTCCCTGTTTCCCATTTATACCCAAAAGCAGTCTGTTGACTGTTTTCCGCGGACAGGTTTACAGGCTGCCAAACCATGTTTGCCACGGCGGCGGCGGAGAAGGAAAGTTTTGGAGGGCAGGGCAGGGCGTCTGTGTTTTTCTCGTCTTGTAAAAGGCAGGCGCCGATTACAGTTGTAGTATAAAAATGACTAATCCCGTTTATCGAAAAATCCTGCGGTAATGATAAATCAAGGCGCGGCCCGTATAAAAATCCGTCATTTTCTCCATAAGGAAACGGTATTGTTTTCGCTTCTTCGGCGTTGAATTTGCCGTTGATGGCGGATTTTCTGATTGCATGGGCTAATTTTTTTAATTCTTGCGGATCTAAAGGTCGTGAAAGCAGAGCCAGCGGCGCGGCCCAGGGAAACCAGCACGCGCCTGTAAAGCCCGCTTTTAAAAGTGTCTTGCTGTAATTCCTTAATACAAGCCTTGTGTCGCGGTGGGGGACAAAGACAAGGAATTGTTTTGATTTTGCTGTTTTCATATTTATTAACTCATGATACACTAACTATAGAAGGAATTAAAATGAAATTTAAGACCAAAATACTGGTAGAAAGGTTTACGGGGCTTCTTTCCTCGTGGAAAGGGGTGGAATGCATCACATTAAACGAAGCCGCCATGCCGGATACTTTAGACCCGTATTTCGCCCTTATTCTTGACGTGTTCTGCGACGGTTCAATTCCCAAGGCGGAAGAAAGATGCCGTTTGTACGGCGACGATGTGGCGGCGTTTGAAAGCTCCGGCCAAAGCGAGAAAGACCGTTTTCTTATAGGGGACATTCCCGTCCGTCTGGAATTTAAAAAAACAAAAAAAATAGAAGAACTTGTAAATATTGCCAGCAGCAAACATGACAATTTCTGGTTAATTAAAGATTCGGGAACTTACGGTTTTTACCGACTCGCGAACTGCGAAATTATTTATTCAAGAACTAAATGGATAAACAACATAAGGAAACACCTGACTCAAATTGGAGATAAATTCTGGATAGAGATGCGCGACGCGGTTCAATCAAAAATGGAGCATTTCCTTGCCGACTTGGGCGCCGCCTGTTTTCAGGGCGATAAGTTTCATTACTTAATCGCGTCCGCCGGTTTTATAAAATCGGCGTGCCTAACGCTGTTTTGCATAAACAGGCATTTTGAGCCGTCCCACCGCGCCTATCTTAAACAGGTGCTGGAACTGCCCAATCTGCCGGAATCGTTTACCGCGGAGTTTGAAACATTCCTTGGAAGCGAGACGAGCATCGCGTCGGATTCCAGGTTTCATCTAGCCAAAATAATCGCGCAAAAAATAATTCAAATGTAAAAATGGACAAAAATATTGTTTGTAAAATAACTTTCTTTGTCGTTTGCATTTTCTTCCTTTCCTGCGAGAAGGAGGATCATATTCTATTTCCGGTTTACGGAACACAAGCTGCGCTTTTGAGCAGAAGCCAGCCGGCGCGGGAAGGGCTGCTTGATTTCTCAAAGCAAAAAAAGTTTGAATACAGGTTTGACAAGTCTTTTTCCGTTCCGGAAAATTCGTCTATGGAAATTGAATATGAAATTAACGGAGATACCGCCGCAAGCGGTTCATATTCCGTTGTATTGAGCATGGGCTCTGTTTCATGGCGGCTTCCTGCGGATATTAACGGCATAAGATACGCGGTGCCTGTTCATGATACCTTTGACGGAAATTTTTATATTTCTGTTGATACGACGGGCAAGACAGCAAAAAAAGACCTTCCTTTAATTAAAATAGACAGCATTGGTTTTACGGATCGTTTTTTTGGTTTTGTCACAAATACGGATAATTTTGATATTTACACTCCGTTTTTAACCGCCTATGACGACGGAAGTTTTAAAATTGACGTTCCGCCCGTGTTTATGCCTAAAGGATGCTTTACGCAAATTGAAGCGCGTCTTTCGGGAAACAGAAAAGTTGTATTGGAGTTAGCGAATAAAAGAATAGAGACATATAAGGGGATTGATTTTTTGTTTGTCCCACCGGCGTTATTCACTCAAGGAACGGCAGCGCTTTTCGTAGATACGCCGCTTCCTATGGATGCGCTGTCTGCTTCTAAAGAAGTGTATTCTTTTTTATTAATGCCCCGCGCTCCTTATGTTTTTCCCGAACCGATAAAAGCGGATCCAGCCTTTCTTTTATATTGGTCTAAAGAAAGATGGCGTAACAAAAGCTTTGAAATTTTCCGCTGGGATCGTTTTCCCTCCCTGTTGATATTCGATTTTGCGGATTACGCCGTACAGGATAAAATGTTAAAGCGCCTTGCATTCTATGTTGAAAAAACGGGTTTCCGCGGACGGCTTGCGCCCGACAGCGAGATTGAGGAACTGCACGCGTGGAACGCCCACGACTACCGCGCCCAGGATTTAGCCTCTTTCTTTGACGCGGCAAAAAAAGCAAACTTTCCGTTGTTAGACGAAGAAAAACAGCTTGAAAAAATTTTATTAAGCCAAAGAATCATAATCGAAACTTCGGGAAAAATCACGGCGGGCGAAGGCGGGATTATTTCTATTTCAAGGGAATCGTCCGATTATCTTCGCTACAGGTTTTTAACCCATGAAGGTTTTCACGGCCTCTTTTTCATAGACGCAGATTTCCGCGATTTTTCCAAAAAGCGGTTGGAGAAATTGCCCGCCGCCGCAAAACGTTTTATTGTCTCTTATTTTGCTTACCAGCAATACGATACAAAAGACGAGTATTTGCTGATAAACGAATTTATGGCTCATATTTTACAGCAGTCCGATTCACAAGCGGCTGAATATTTCGGCCACTACCTGCCCTTGCGCCTCCTTGAATCCTCATGGCGCGCTTCGACTCTCCCCCCAAAAGACGAGGCTTCCGGCACATGGCCCGCCCTTTCCACAGCCTTCGCGGTTGAGGGCGAAGCCTTTTCCGACTACGTAAACAAACGCTGGGGTTTGGCAGGCGGACGTGTGTGGGGATTGCAGATTAAAGATAAATAAATTTTTACCGAAGAAATCTCACAAAGAGAACGCGAAGACCTCACAAAAAGACACAAAGGCACAAAGAACACAAAGGAAGAGGAAAATAACGAAAATCTCTATTGAAAAAACCGCGAAATAATTGTATTCTATTTATAACTAATTTTTTTTAACGAGAATTTTGTATGAAATATAAGATGAACATGAAACTTCGCGTTTTCCTTTTTTATTTGTTATTTTTTATTTGTTATTTATTTGTTCCCCTCTCCTGTAAAAAAGAAACATGGAAACCCGGCATGCCCCTTGCGAAAGAAAACGTAAAAATAGGGGTAGTCCACACAACCGACCCTTTCTCGGAAAGTTCCGGTTATTCCTGCGCCCATCAGATAGGCATAGAGGAAATGAAAAACAACATGGGTCTGGCGGACAGCCAGATACTCTACAAAACCCACATAGACGACACGGATTTAATAAGCATTGAAAACGCCCACCGCGAACTTATCGCGCAGGGAGCCAACATCATTATTTCTACAAGCTGGGGTTACATGGAAACCTGCGAACAGATGGCTAAGGAATTTCCGTCCGTCATTTTCGCCGCCCAGGGGAATAAATACAATAACACTAACCTTACCAATTACTATGGAAGAAGTTATCAGGCGCGGTATCTTTCAGGGCTTGCCGCTGGCATGAAAACAAAAACCAACAAAATCGGTTTCGTAGCGGCATGGGGAACGGATAACAGCGACGTAACCGGAGGCATAAACGCCTTCGCCCTTGGGGTAGAAAAGGTAAATCCCAAAGCGCGAATTTACGTAAAAGTTACCTATAGCTGGTTTGATCCTATGGGAGAGGCGTTTGCAAGCCGCGAACTTATCGCTGCCGGCTGTGATGTGCTCGCTCAGCACACCGACACGCCCATACCCATGAAAGAGGCCGAAAAAGCCGGAGTATGGGGAATAGGGTACAGTACCGATATGAGCGCCGACGCCCCCGCCGCGGTTATCACTTCGGTAATATGGCGCTGGAGCGCGTATTATACCTTTCTCGTGCAAAGCGTAATAGACGGAACATTTACCGCCGTTCCTTGGTACGGCTCGTTGAAAGACAGGGTAGTAGACATTGCCCCCTTCAATAAGAATATCCCCTTAAACGCGGAAGCCGTACGAATAATTGACGAAGAACGGCGGCGCATTGAATCAGGCGAATTTAATATTTTCAGCGGAGTAATGGAAACCAACGACGGCAAAAGCATAGGCAGGGAAAGCGGAGACTTGACCGATGATGAAATCCGTAACGGGATGAACTGGTACTACCGCACGGTTGAAGACCGAACGGTGATAAGATGAAACTATTTACACTGCCGCGTCTGGTACCGCGTAACAATTACCTTCAGCTGATATTTGTCTTTGCCGCCTTCGCGCTCATGGTAATCGCGTCGTTTCTGTTTTTCGGACGCATATTGCAGAACCGCCTGTCAAACGAGGCAAACGGAATTTTGTTTTCAGCCGAATCGAACGTAAGGGCGAGCCTTTCGGAAGCCGAGACAACCCTCCAAAATTCCTACTACATTGTACAGGATATGGTAGAACGGAACGCAAAACGCCAGGAGATACTTGATTACCTTACCATGACCAATGAATGGATACGCAAACACGATCAGGGACTGATGACTTTTGACGGTATTTTCGGATATATCAACGGTGAATTTTACGACAGCATAGGACTCAAGGCCGGCGACGATTATATTCCGCAGATGCGCCCCTGGTATCAGACAGGGATACGAAGCGGCAAATCCGTCGCCTATACCGTGCCTTATAAAGACTGGCGGAACGGAAATACCATTATGTCCGCAGTTAGGAGCATAGATTTAAAAAACGGCGACATGGTGGGAATCCTTGTCTTAATCATTAAAATTGACTGGCTGATAGATTATGTAGATTCGCTTTCCCTTATGTCAGGCGGCTACGGAATGCTCCTCAGCCAAAACCTGACATTTATGACCTACCCCGACGAAAAATTCATAGGCCGCCAGCTGAGGGATTTAGGCGGCGATTACCGCGACATAGCCCGAAACCTGCGTTCGGGAAAAGAAATGTCCGCCGTAAGAATTAAAAATTCAAACGGCAGTTCCGCGATTGTTTTTTTCAGGCGTATCTTTAACAACTGGTATATAGGGATCACAACCCCCCTTTCCCGGTTTAATTACGATTTATATAATTCCGCCCGTATACTCATAATATTAGGACTGATTCTCGCCCTGGCTATGTGCATAATACTTCTGCGTTTGGCCATAGCGAAGGCAAAAGCCGTGGAAAAATCCGTAAGCCTTGAACACGCTCTTTTAAAAACAATGGCGGAACTGGTAGACTGCCGCGATAACATTACGGGCGGTCACATAGACAGAACACAGCGCGGAATAAAAATACTGTTAGATGAAATACGAAGAAAAGGCATTTACAAGGAAGAAACAAAAAATTGGGACATAGACCTGATAATACAATCCAGCCAGTTACACGACATAGGCAAGATATCTATAGAAGATAGAATTTTGAAAAAACCCGGCAAGCTTGATGAAGATGAATTTAACGAAATGAAAAAACACGCGGCGTTCGGTGAACAGATAATTACAAAAATCGAGTCCATGACAAAAGAAAGCGAATTCCTTAAATACGCAAAAATTCTCGCCGTAAGCCACCATGAAAAATGGGACGGCACAGGTTACCCAAACGGCTTAAAGGAAGATAAAATCCCCTTATTGGGACGCATCATGGCGATAGCCGACGTATACGACGCGCTTGTTTCCGCAAGACCATATAAAAAGCCGTTTACGCACGAAGAAGCCTTAAAAATAATGACAGAAAATAAAGGAAAAATGTTTGACCCCTGCCTTATTGATATGTTTCTGGAAGTTGCTGATAAATTTAAATAAACTATTCTCGGCGCACGGCTTTATAAAGCGCTTGTTTGCTGATTTCTGTCCAGATCGGGCGGCCGTGAGGGCAGCGGGGGTCGGGGAGTTCTAACGCTTCCCTGCCAAGCGAGAAGGCGGTTTCATCGTCGGGATAGTCGCCGTCTTTTATGGCGGCGCGGCAGCAGACGGTTGCGGCCCAGCGTTTTGTCATGTCCTCTCCGGCGGTTGATAGTTCAAGGATTTCTTTTACCGTCGCCGCGTCGCCCATCTTCCAGCCGGCAGGCAGGGCTTCAATGCTCCAACCGTCGCCGTCTTTCGCGATGTCCACTCCGAGGCGGGACAATTCTTCCTTCTTTGCCTCAAGAAAGGCGTCTTCTTCGGCGCTTTGTGTCGTGAAGGGAATGGGAGCCAGCAGTTCCTGTTTGGGAATGAGGTCTTCAAGGAAACGGTTGTAAAGGATACGCTCGTGCGCGGCGTGTTGATCGATAATGTAGAGTTTGTCTCCCCATTCGATTAGGATAAAAAGACCGAAAACTCTGCCTATGTACCGTTTGTCACCGTATATTGTGGAGGATTCATTCGCAAAAGAATTCTCACAAAGACACGAAGGCACAAAGGGCACAAAGTTTTTATATGATGTATTTTCGTGTTCTTTCGGGTTTTGATTAATTTCATAGTTATTTTTTTGGAAATTGAATTCAACATCTTTTTGCGCCGCGACTTCCTCCGTTTGTGTTTCTTTGCGTGAGGTTCTTAAAAAATAGCTGTGGAAGAAATTTTTTACTCCGCCTGAGATGGCGTGGTGAATCGCGCCGGGGTCGCGGAAGCGGACTTCGCGTTTGGCGGGGTGTATGTTAAAATCGGCGAGGGACGGATCTATTTCTACATAGACCGCGCCTACGGGATGAACTCCGTTTGGGAACCGGCCTTGCGCGCCGTATTCCATGGCTTGAATCAGCGAAAAATCCTGTACCCTTCTGCCGTTGGCAAAAACATACAACTGCCGCCTGTCGTTCCTGTATAGCTCCGCGCCGCCTATTACTACCGCCGCCGTAAATCCCTCGCCTGTTACGTTTATTTCGTGTAGGAAATTAATTTCTTGCGCTTGCAGTAACGCGGCGGCGAACCTTTCCTTCTTTGAAGAAACGGCGGGAAAGAAATCTTTTAACTTGCCGTCCTGAATAAAACGGAAGTTAATCGAGGGGAAGGCAAGCGCTTTGTCTATAAAAATCTGGCGGCATAGGGCCGCTTCGCTTCCTTCTCTTTTTAAGAAACGTTTTCGCGCCGGGATGCTTTCAAAAATGTTAAGCGCCCTTACGGTCGTGCCCTTTGTGCGGCGCGTCTGTTCAATTTTGGAAGGGCGGCTTTCTCCCGGTCCTGTTTCAAAAAGCCACGCCGTTCTTCCGTCCGTACTGCTGACAATTTCCACCCTACTTACAGCCGCCGCCGCCGCAAGCGCTTCCCCCCTGAAACCAAGCGTAACCGCCGTGTCAAGATCGTCTAACTTGCGTATTTTGCTTGTCGCGTGGGTAAGAGTGCAAAGTTCCAAATCTTCGCGTATCATTCCGTCCCCGTCGTCGGATACTTCAACTTTTTTACAGCCGCCTTCCTCAACAGAGATTTCTATGTTAACCGCGTTTGCGTCTATCGCGTTGTCAAGAAATTCCCTAACCAGCGCGGCTGGGCGGTCTACTACTTCGCCCGCTGCAATGCGCCTTGCCTCTTCGGGCGGAAGGACTAAGATGCGGGAATTATTCTCCGTCATCAAAAAGTTCCAACTCCGGGGATTCGCTTAAGGGCGCGTCGGCGGAATTCATCAGTATCTCAATGCGGTTTTCGATTTTTTCAAGTTCGCTTTCCAAACCGCGCGCAAGGCGTATTCCCTCTTCAAAAGCTTTAAGAGCTTCGTCCAGAGGAATGTCGGTCTTGCGGATTTTTTCGCCTAACGCTTCAAGCCTTTCAAGCCGTTCTTCAAAACTTTTCTTGCCGCCTTCTTTGGCGGGCGTTGTTTTCTTTGCCATATTTCATCCTTGTTACTCGCAACTTTCCACTATTGCGTTTATTTTTCCTTTAAGCGGCTGGATAAAAAGCCGCTCCCCTTTTTTTACTTTTTTTGAGTCGCGTACCAATTTGCCGCTTGAGTCCGTTACAACCGAAAATCCGCGCTCCATTGCCGCAAGAGGGCTTGTGGCCTCGATTACCGCGGACGCAAGCGCTATCCTTGCGCGTAGGTTTTCTTTTCGCTCAGAAATCGCGCTGATAAGAGCGTCTTTAGCGTCGTCAAGGCGGATAAGGCGCGGCTGTAAAATGGCGCGGAAACGGTATTCCAAATCCCGTAAATCAAACGGCTTAAGCAAAAGCCGCGCTCTTTCCATGCGCGCGCGTATAACGCTCTTAAAACTTTCAATCATTGTTTGAACTGTATCCGTAATCGCGGCGCGGCTCTCGCTGACAAGTTCCGCCGCGGCGGAAGGCGTCGGCGCGCGCATGTCCGCCGCGTAATCGCTTAACGCCCAGTCAATTTCATGCCCCACCGCGCTTACTACGGGGATTTCAGATGCCGCAACGGCGCGCACAACTTCCTCGTCGGAGAAGGGCAGCAGGTCTTCAAGAGAGCCGCCGCCCCTGCCCACGATGAGCACGTCCGCGATTTTCCATTGGTTGGCCTGCTTTATCCTTGCCGCGATAAGAGAAGCGGCTTCGTCTCCCTGTACGGGAGCGGGAAGGATTATCACTTTAATGCCGCCCGCCCGCCTTGCGAGTATGTTAAGAATGTCGCGTACCGCCGCTCCCGTCGGGGAACTTATTACGCCCACAACAGAAGGAAAGCGGGGCAGGGGCTTTTTTCGCTCTTCGTCAAATAAACCAAGAGCCGCGAGTTTTTGCTTTCTTTTTTCAAGGATGGCAAGGATTTCGCCCGCCCCCGCGATTTCCATTTCTTCGCAGACAATTGAATAGGTTCCCCTCGGGGCGTACACCGATAGGGCGCCGCGCACCCTCAGTAACATTCCGTCTTTAGGTTCAAAAGTTAAACTTCTTAATTTATTCTTAAACATTACCGCGTCAATTTTCGCGTTAAAATCTTTCAGGCTGAAATAAAGATGCCCCGAGCTTGCCGGCCTGCAATTTGAAAGTTCCCCCTCGACACAGACATACGAAAAGGAACCTTCAAGGCAGGTTCGTATTTGTTCCGTAAGCTCGCTTACCGATAAATGTTTTTCATTCATTTTGAATTATCTTTATCTTTTTTTACCCAGTCGTCGGGGAAAATTTTATTTTCAACTTTATGCAATACGAATAAAGTGACAAGGGCGAGGACTTCGGCCGTAAGGGCCGTAACAAACATTCCCGCTCCAATAGTTAACCCTATCGCGGCAGTAAGCCATAAAGACGCGGCTGTAGTAAGCCCCCTGATATTGCTGCCCAGCCTGATAATCGCGCCCGCGCCCAGAAAACCTATGCCTGAGACAACCTGCGCCGCTATTCTTCCGGGATCGCCTCTTTCTGAAAAATTCTGCGGTATCCAGATTGAAAGAAGCATAAGGCTGGCCGCTCCAAGAGCGATAAGTATGTGGGTGCGAAGCCCGGCGACCTGACGGCGGTAAGACCGCTCAAATCCTATAATTCCGCCTCCCAGAAAAGAAAGACAAAGACGTATGACAATATCAATTTCAGTTATGTTATGGAGCATTAAGTAATATTAATACGAAAAGAAGGTTCTTTCAATATTAAAAAACAGTATAAGATATGCCGCCCGTGAACTTGTACAGTTTGAAACGGTCATCCGGGTCTTTCATTTTCGCCTTTGCCTCGAAAGTTATAGGCGCTTCAAACCCCCCGATTATCCGCAGCGCTTTTGTTATTTGCCATTTCACGTTGGCGCCGGCGTATATGGCGGTAAGTTCGTCTTTTACCTCCGGATAATTCTTCCTCGCATAAAAACGCGTTAAAGTTTCCATACCCGCGTCTACAGTAAAAATTACAGGGAAGTTTTTCGCGAAGAAATCGACGCTTGCCTGCATACGGGTAAGTTCGTCGCGGATTACAAGCGAGCCTTCATGCTGTTTTGAAAAATTCTTTGAACTAATTGAAACGGAAGGTATAAAGCCGGGCAGCCATAACCCTAATCTTACTTCGTAAGTTTCACGGGTATTGGCGCTTAAAAAATCAAAATTATTGCCTATAGACGAGGAACCGCCGACCGAAAGAAAAGCGATTCCAGGATAAGCAACCTGTATGCTGCCTGTTATCCCTATTTCAGGTTTACCGAGGTCGTCAGTCATTCCGGCAAAAGGTCCGAATTCAATATTAAAATAATCCGAAGTTGTTTTTATACTGCCGATCAATGTATTTTGCAGGATATTATCCCTGGAAAAACGGATATTAAAATCCATTTTATCGGAAACTTCGCCTTTTATCTGTAAATCACCGTAACCGTAAGGGTATTCCTGAAATTGCTTATAATTTGTACTTTCATTATGCGGCGTCACCCTGTCCGGATGAAAAGTCATGTTATTTATGCCGCTGGTAAGCTCAATCTCCAGCGCGCCAAGAGACCCGGTATGACCAAAAAGCAATAACCCAAGGCAAATTATTGTTAATAGTATATGTTTCATATTATAAAGTATATAACAAATTAAAAAAAATGCAAATATATGTTGATATTATGAAATATTGTATAATATTAATATTATTAGCTAATTTTCAGATTTTTTTTGCAGAACAAAATATTCTACATTTTATATTAGATTATATAATAAATTCACGATTTCCCATCTTGACTTTATGGAATTTTTAGTGGATTATTGAATATATGAGTGATTATCTTGATCCTAATAATGAAGAACTACTCAAGGATTTTTTCAGCGAGGCGCAGATGCAGGTGGACACCCTTGAACAAAACTTGTTGGTTCTTGAACAGGGAGGCGCTAATAAAGACGCCGTTGACGAGATTTTCCGCGCGGTTCATACCCTTAAGGGCGGATCCGCAACTGTGGAATTTATGGAACTTTCTCATTTTGCCCACTTGGTGGAGGACGTGTTTGACGCTATTCGTTCTGATCAATTATCAGTCAACGAGGAAGTTGTCGATACTCTTCTTCAGGCTATTGACGTAATTAAAGCAATGCTTGACAAGCGGATGAGCGGCTCTGTCTACGAGGAAGATACTTCCGCGATAACAGGCAAGCTTAATTCCTTGCTGCCGGAAGGAGCTTCAAGTAAAAAGGGCGCGGCAAAAAAACCCGCCGCTAAAGCTCCGCCCCCCGCGCCTGTTGCGGCTCCCGTTGCGGCGCCGGCGGCGTCTTCCGGTCTTACGGAAAGCGAATTACAGGAATTAAAAGAATCCGTAGACGGCGGGCTGCCTATATTAAAAGTTTCAGTTAAGTTTGATGAAAACAGTTTGATGAATACCGTCGGCGGCATTCAGGTATATTCCGTTCTTAAAGGACAAGGTACCATACTTAAAACCGTCCCCGAATTTGAACAGCTTTACGCGGATAACTTTTTCCCCGTTGTTGATTACTATATCGCGTCACAAAAAGATCCGGAGCATATCAAAACTTCGGTCGTGCTTCCTGATGTAAGCCTTAGCGCCGAAGTCACCAACCTTACTCAAGTTACTCCGGCGGCGAAACCCGCCGCGGCGCCGGCGGCGCCGAAACCGGCGGCAGCCCCTGCGGCGGCTCCGGCAGCAGCCCCTGCGGCGGCTCCCGCGGCAGCGGCGGCCAAACCGGCGGAAGCGGCCAAACCGGCAGCGGGAAAATCGGCCGGCGCTTCCGAAGACGCGAAGAAAGCCGGAAAAGAAGCCGGTTCCATCCTGCGCGTAGATTCCAAAAGAATTGATGATCTTCTTAACCTTGTATCAGAAACGGTTATTACAAAAGCGACTTTCAACCAGATCATCATGCACTTTAACGAACTTACAAACCAGCTTCGCGGATTGGAAGCCCAATACCGCGACAAGATAAAAAGCCTGTTCGAATCTCTGCCGGATTTGCTTGAAAAAGTACAGCAGGGAAAATCCGTAAAAGACATACGCAACGAGATAAACGAACAATACGGTGATATTTTTACGCTTTTTGACAGTTTTGAAACGGCGTTTAAGAACAATATGGCGAAATTGCGCTCAAATTCACAGAACCTCGGCAGGATCACGGGCGAGCTTCAGGAAGGCGTAATGAGGATCCGCATGGTTCCGATCAGCCAGATATTCAGCCGCTTCCCGCGTCTTGTGCGCGATCTTTCAAAAACGCTCAACAAAAAAATCAACCTGGTTATCGAAGGTGAAGACACGGAACTTGACAAATCTGTAGTTGAAGACCTTCTCGATCCTATTATGCACTCGGTGCGTAACTCTATAGACCACGGAATTGAATCCGCGGAAGAAAGAAGAGCCGCCGGCAAGCCGGAAGAAGGCATGGTGCTTCTTAAAGCCGCCAACGAAGGCAACATGATCGTTATTGAAATCGGAGACGACGGCGGCGGTATTGACGTTGAAGCCGTTAAGGCAAAAGCCGTTGACCGCGGAATAATAAGCCCGAATAAAGTTCTTACCGATGTCGAAGCTTTTAACCTTATTTTTGAACCCGGTTTCTCAACATCAAAACAGATAACCGCCATTTCAGGGCGCGGCGTCGGTCTTGACGTTGTACGCCGTTCTATTGACGCCCTTAACGGAACTGTCACCGTAAATTCCGAAAAAGGGAAAGGAACCACCTTTGTTATCAAGTTGCCGCTTACATTGGCTATTATTCAAGGTCTCTTGGTTCGCGTCGGGGCGGAGATTTACTCTATCCCGATTACGTCGGTAATAGAAAGTTTAAGGATCAAGCCGGAAGAGATCAAAAAGATCGACAACTACGAAGTCTTCAATATCCGTAACGATGTAATTTCCCTCTTGCGGCTTAACCGCCTTTTCGGCATAAGAACGGAAGAGCAGACGGATTATCACTTCATTGTAATTGTCGGCACCGCCGAGAAAAAAATGGGCTTTATGGTGGACAGCCTTATCGGCGAGGAAGACGTGGTTATAAAGCCGTTACGCGATCAATTTACAAATTCGCCCGGAATCGCGGGAGCTTCAATATTGGGAGACGGTTCGGTTTCACTGATTATTGACGTAAGCCAGTTGTTGGAACTGGGGTTAAAAAAGGAGATGGAGCAGCGCAGAATACGCGAAGCTTCAATACGGTAGGTAATTATGGCGGCAGTAGTTAAAGATTTAGCGCAAGTAAACGCTGATTTGCAGGAACAGAAAGAACGCGTTGATAACGTCGACTTTAAGATGGTTACTTTCTCCCTTGCGGGAAAGGATTATGGCGTGGACATTATGAGTGTAAAAGAAATCGCGAAAGCCGATAAATTTACATTTGTGCCTAACGCCGCGTCATTTATCCGCGGGGTCTATAACCTGCGCGGCGACATTATCCCTATTATTGACTTCAGGTCCTTCTTTCATTTGCCTTATGACAATAAAACCGAAGGCCTTGAAAACATGCTTATCCTTCACATTAACGACCAGGTTTACGGTACTATCGTGGACAGGATCGATAAAGTTATAGGGATTAACCACGAGACTATACAGCCGCCGCACCCGATTTTTGGGGATATCAACATTAAATTTATAAGCGGCGTTGTTGAAAAAGAGGGCGCCCTTTATATTATTCTCGATGTCGTGCGCATATTTTCAGTCTCCGAAGACGACAAAGGCAAACGCAGCGCCGTATCCGCCGATACCGGCGAATTCTTTGTGCCGCCTCCGCCGGCGCCGGGAGAACAAGTCCAGGCGAAAGCATGGTCGGGCACGGATTCGGCGATTGGCTTCATAAAAGAAAGCCTTGCGGCGTTAAAAGGTTTCCACGCTTCAAAAGTAAACGACGAATGGATACACAAACGCTTCGGCGAATGGAGCAACGGGCGTACCGGCGATTCTTTGCAGTTAAAGAGCGCGTCAGAAGCCGAAGACTTCCTGGTCGATTTCCCGTCGCCGTCAACCGGTGATTTCTGGACGGATTCTTATGCCGCGGCCGTTAAAAAAGTTATTCCCGATTATTCCGGCGCTAATATTAATGTATGGAATATAGGCTGCGGGAAGGGCTATGAAACATTTTCTTTTGCCTGTATACTTAAATCACGGTTCCCGAACTCCCGTATTAAGATATGGGCGAATGACAATGATATTATGGCTGTCTCAGCAGCGCCTAATATGACTTATAATATGGATGATATACCGGCTTTCTGCAAACCGTATATGGTGCAGGGGAAAAACGGGTACACGTTCAATCAGGAAATCAAGGACATGATTGTTTTTGAATACCATGATGTCGTACACGACAGCACCTTGCCGGATCTGGACATAATCCTTGTCAGGGATATGCTTTCATATCTGCCTGAAGAAGATCAGGACAGGCTTGTTGAGAGGTTCTCGGACAAGTTAAAGGATAAGGGAATTGTTTTCCTTGGAAGAAATGAGGGATTAACAGGCATTATTTGGCAGTCATTGGCGGATGATCCTGTTTCGGCGTTTTTGCATTCTGCATAAAAATATAAGGAGTGAGTTATGAGAGTTGAATACATCAACCCCTTTGTAGAGTCCGCTTTTAATGTTCTTAAAGAGGTGTTGAATGCCAGTGTGAAGCGTGGGGAGATTTATCTTAAACCCACCTCCATGTCCATTATGGGCGTTGCGGCCCTGGTAGGACTTGCCGGCGATGTGGAAGGCCGTGTTCTTTTTGACATGACAAGAGAAACGGCATTGTATGTAGCCGGAGCGATGAACGGTGAAACATTTACAGCTTTGGACGAGCTTTCAAAAGCCACTATTCAGGAACTTGCAAATATGATTACCGCCCAAGCGGTAACAAAACTGCACGATCTGGGCTTTAAGTTTGACCTAACGCCGCCTGCTCTCTTTACAGGAGATAACATGGAAGTTTCCACCAACCTTGGCGAAGTGGAAGCCCTGATAGTACCGATGGAACTTGGCACTAACGGAAAAATCGAAGTCAACGTAGCTATCCGCGAAAGAGTAAAGTAATGATGTATACGCCATTAAAACGGCGCATACATCAACGTTAAATGACATTAAAACGTCATTTAACGCAGCGGTTTACGGGTGGTTTTCGCGCCTGCGGCGCTCAACCCCCTACATTCAGCCTTCGGCTGAACGTCGTAAACCGCCATAAGCGGTATTGTCATATATGGCAGTTAATCTGACAGACAGACGAGACGCAGTTGTCGTTTGTTTTCGGGCGGTTAGCTCAGTTGGTTAGAGCACCAGCTCGACACGCTGGGGGTCACAAGTTCGAGTCTTGTACCGCCCATTCATGAAAAATGGATGGGTATTTTTTTTATTTTTTCTCTCTGTAAGCGTTTTTGCGGACAGCGGTCTGCAAATAGTTGTAGAAGCGAATAATACAGGCTTTACCATCACAGGCTCCAAAGGAAGCGCGAAAACTTTGTCAATTCCGGAAACCATAGACGGCAAAAGCGTTACCATAATCGGCGACGGCGCTTTTACGGGCAAGGGCCTTGTCGAGGTTACCATTCCGGATTCCGTTACCGTTATCGGGGACGGGGCTTTTTCATTTAACAGGCTGGAAAACCTTGTTATAGGAAACAAGGTAACTAGTATAGGCAGGGGCGCGTTTACAGGCAACAAACTGACTAAGGTTACGATAGGGACAAGCGTTACAATTATCGGCAAAGGCGCGTTTTCCGACAACCTTCTTGAGTCGGTGACTATTCCCGACTCCGTAACAACAATCGACGATTACGCATTTTTCGCGAACAAGCTTACAAGTATCAATATTCCGGCGAAAGTTACTTTAATAGGAGAGGGCGCTTTTTCGGGGAACAGGCTTACGGCGGTGGAAATCGGCAGCGGCGTAAAAAATGTCAGGGACGGCGCTTTTTACAACAATAAATTGACAAATGTTGTTATTCCGCCGGCGCTGGAAAGTTTGGGAAAAAGGGCTTTTGACGCCCGTTCCGCGGACGGCCGAATAAAAGGAAATGTAGTTTTTACCGATACATACGGGAAAGTTTTATATACAACGGCAAATAATTTTGACGCGTATTACGCTTCCAACGGGAGAAAGCCCGGAAAATATGTCTATCTGGAAGGAAGCTGGAAACTGGATTCACAGAAGTAACCTGCGGTCTTGCCCCAATCTTTCAACATTGATAAAATAAACTAACATGAGGAAATAATGCAGTCACTTGGTATTAATATAGGCTCAACCAGCCTGAAAATGGTTCTTTTTGAATATGAAGGTTCTGTTGAAAGCGGCAAGGCGGTTTGGTCTGCTTCTGTCCCGCACGAGGGAGATTTCGGCGCGGCTGCGCGCAAGCTTCTGATTGACGGGAAAATCACCGAAGGAATCCCCGCGCTTATTACGGGAAACGAAGGCCGCTTTATGTTTGACGTCAGCGGCACTCTGGAACCGCTGTGCGTGGAAGCCGCCCTGCGTACTTTGAAAATTAACGCGAACGCCGTGGTCAGCATGGGCGGCGAAGACCTAATTGTCTATTCTCTGGATACGGACGGCAAAATAATAAATAACTTTTCCGGCAACAAATGCGCCAGCGGCACGGGCGAATTCTTAAAACAGCAGCTTGCCCGCATGGACATGACCCTAGACGATATAGACAAAGTGCCTGATACCGCTAAGGTGTATCCGCTTTCTACGCGCTGTTCCGTGTTCATGAAAAGCGACTGCACCCACCGCCTGAACAAGCGCGAGGCGACAAAGGACGACATTGTGCTTTCGCTCTCCGACGTCATGGCGGTTAAGGTTATCGACTTCTTAAAGCGGGCTAAGGTAACGTCCGGAAGGGTAGTGCTCTCCGGCGGTATTACGCTTAACAGGCACATTATCCGTTTTATACGCGAAAAAGCCCCGCAGATAGAATTTATCATCCCCGATACCGCCCCCGTGTTCGAGGCGCTGGGCGCCGCGGTTCTTGCGAAGCAGTCGGGAAGCAAACTTCCCACGGCGGACAAATTGCTAAGGCACAACGACGTCCGTTTCGGCGTTTTGGGCGCGTTACGCGATTGGCAGGGCAAGGTAAAGTTTTTTGACAAGCCGGACGGTAAAGTGCAGGCGGGACGCTCTTACATACTTGGGGTTGACGGCGGCTCCACCACGACAAAAGCGTGCCTTGTAGACATACAAACCGATGAAATCGCGGCGAGCCATTACGGACGCACCCACGGCGATCCCGTTAAGGCCCTTAAAGAATGTCTTTCGATTATTCAGGAAAAAGTTATCGCCGACACAGGCGGAAAAAATATAGACATACGCCTTGTCGCCACAACGGGTTCAAGCCGCGAGATTTTAGGCGTGTTTCTGGAAACTCCCGGCGTTTATAACGAGATTATAGCCCACTCTGTAGGCACTACCTACTTTGACAAGGAAGTGGAAACCATATTTGAAATAGGCGGACAGGACGCGAAGTATGTGCTTCTTAAAAACGGAGTGCCTATTGATTACGCGATGAACGAAGCCTGTTCGGCGGGAACCGGCTCGTTTCTGGAAGAGTCCGCGTCGGGCGACCTTTCCATTCACAGCGCGAAGGATATAGGCCCCATCGCGTTAGACGCAAACGCGCCGTGCAAATTCGGCGAACACTGTTCCGCGTTTATTAACAGCGATATACGCAAGGCGGTGCAGCAGGGCGCCGGAAGGGAAAACATTACCGCCGGTATTGTCTGTTCCATAGTGGCGAATTATCTTAACCGCGTTGTCGGAAACCGCACCATAGGGGCGAAAATATTTTTACAGGGAGGGGTGGCGAAAAATCCCGCGGTTCCCCTGGCGTTTGCGATGCTTTTGGACAAGGAAATCCTTGTTCCGCCCTCGCCCGAGTTAATGGGATGTTTCGGGGTGGCGTTACTGGCGAAGCGCAAACACGCGGACGGCCTGCTTGCGGAAAAAAACATCGTAATAGACGACATTATTAACCGCGATATAGGTTACGAGAGGGTATTTAAGTGCCAGTCCTGCGAAAACTTCTGCTCTATACAGGTGTTAAACGTAAACAACAGCAAGTACATGTTCGGCGGGCGCTGTAACAAATACACCAATATGCGCAAAAAAGTCGCGGACGTGCCTGTTTTTGATTATGTCGAAAAACGGCAGAAAATGCTTTTTGACGAATATGCCGCGCCAAAAAACGCGCCTTCCGGCTATTCAAAAAAATTCTCCGTAGGCATACCGCGCGCCCTTTCCACCCACACGCTGTATCCGCTGTATTCATGGTTTTTCCACGAGCTTGGAATTAAAACCTTTCTTTCTACCGAGGTCGCCCATGAGGGAGTCGCGCGCGCCGAATCAACTTACTGCTTTCCCGCGGAAATCGCCCACGGCGCGGTTCAGGACTGTCTTGATAAAAACGTGGATTATGTGCTTTTGCCGCACTTCAGGGATATGCCCAGTTATGAGGAGAAAGTGCACGCTAACTTCTGCCCTATTACGCAGGGTCTTCCGTATTATATAGAAAAAGCCTTCCCTGATGTCGATAAAAACCGCTGGCTTCCTTTGGTTGTAAGTTTTAAATACGGCGAGGGAAAAGCGCTGGAACTGTTCTGCGAAATGACAAAACGCCTCGGCGTCGGCGAAAGCGAGACAAAAGCCGCGTTTGACAAGGCGTGGGCAAAACAGCAGGAATATTTTTCCGCCGTGCAAAAAATGGGAGTAGAGGCGCTGGAAGAGGCGCGCAAGGCAAGCCGCCCTATTATTTGCACCTTGGGCCGTCCGTACAACGCGTTTACTCCGGAAGCGAATATGGGCATCCCGCGCAAATTTACGACGCGCGGTTACTCGATCATTCCGTTTGACATTCTTCCGTTCCACGATGAGGAAATTTTCCCCAATATGTACTGGTATTACGGCCAGCAGGACATGAAAGCGTCCGAACTGCTTAAAAAAGAAGAGAATATTTACATCGCGTTTATTACAAATTTCTCGTGCGCGCCCGATTCCTTTATTCTGCATTATGTTAAATGGCTGATGGGTCAAAAACCCTTCCTTGTGCTGGAACTGGATTCGCACTCAGCGGACGCCGGAATTGACACGCGCGTCGAGGCGTTCCTTGACATTATAGACGGCTACCGCGCGAAGAAAAGTGAAATTGAGGCCGAACGTTATGATAACGGCTGGCGCTTTGTTTCGGAGAAGCAGGCGTCCGGCAAATTTGATTTGCGCATAGACAATGTTAAGACCGGCGAGAAAGTTCCCATTGTCGGCAGCAAGCGCGTTAAAGTTTTGCTTTCCAATATGGGCAATATCACCACCGAGTACATGGGGGCGGCTATACGGGCGCTTGGCATTAACGCGCAGGCGTTCCCTGTCGCGACAAGCAAGACCGTTCAGGTCGCCAGAGCCCACGCGTCGGGGAAAGAGTGCGTGCCAAGCCATCTTGTTTTAGGGAGCGCGCTGGAATTTTTCTTCAGCGAAAAATACCGCAAGGATGAGTTGTACCTTCTGTTTGTGCCTATAACAACGGGGCCGTGCAGAACAGGCCAGTACTATGTGTTCTACGAAAACCTCTTCCGCGACTTGCGCCTTGAAAATGTCGTAATCTTTATTTTATCCTCGGACAATTCTTACACGGAACTTGGCTCGGAATTTTCAAAGCAAATGTGGATAGGGCTTGTGTTATCTGACTATTTAAAGGATATTCAATGTTCGCTTAAGGCGTGCGCCGAGGATCCGGTAAAAGCCAATGAGGAATATGAAAAATCGTGGCGAAAAGTTATGCACGCCGTGGAACATAATCCAAAAAAAATGTGGAAGGTATTAAAGGATGTCGCAAGGGACGTAAAAAGAATTCCGTTAAAGAGAAATGTCCGTGAATGTCCGCGCGTTCTTGTGGTAGGGGAGATTTATGTGCGCCGCGACGATTTTGCCGTCGGCGAGCTTATAGACCTTATGAGCGAGCGCGACATTGTCGTAAAAGTCGCGGGAATCAGCGAATGGATACATTATCTGGATTATATGCGCGAATATTCCCTTAACAAGCTGATTAATCTGCGCCCGCGCGGGAAAAGAATGTTCTCCGATCCGTGGAGAAAACTTAAAATTCTTCAGATAGAAAAATGGTGGAAACACCATATCGAGAAAAAAACGCTTGCTATTTTGAAGCCGACTAAATTAATACCGGAAACGCCTCACGATATGCGCCATATTATGTCATTTACAAGAGAGCACTTTGTAAATCTTGAACTTAACTCCGAGATTGCGGTTTCCTCCGGTTCGGCGGCGGCGGCGATGGACGCCGGATATTCGGGCATTGTAAACATCAGCCCGTTTGCCTGCCTTATCGGGCGCGTAATTGAGGGCCTGTTCACTCCGTGGGCGCGCGAGCGCAATTACCCGATTTTATCTGTGGAAGTGGACGGCAACCTTCTGCCGCCGAACATTGTAAACAAACTTAACATTTTTATGGTTAATGTTCTGCGTTTTAAGGGCGGAAGCGATCTTTCTTCCCTGGTAGACGGGGCGTCTTCATGAACAGGCTGGAAAAATCAAAAGAATTACTGTTAAAAAATTACGAAGTATACGGTATGGTAAACCGTTCCGATACTGAAAATCTTCCCGGAAGGGAAAGCATAGAAGACATTGTGCTGGGCCTTGAAGAACTGCTCTTTCCCGGTTATCTGGAAAATGCCCATGCCGACAACGGAAACCTGCTTAGAACCACAAACGACAAGGTAAATCAGCTGTCGGGCAAGCTAATCCACGAGGTGGAGAAAAGCCTTGTTTTTTCCGCGCGTCTGGGTGTATTAAACTGCGGTCACGGCGGATGCAGGGCGGCGGCCGCTCTTGTGACGGACGATTTTTTTGAGGAACTACCAAGAATCAGGGCCCTTCTGGCAAAAGACCTTGAAGCCGCCGTCCGCGGCGATCCTGCCGCGATGAGCGCGGACGAGGTTATCCTTTCCTATCCAGGATTTCAGGCAATCACCGTACACCGCATGGCGAACTTTTTATGGACGCGGCAGGTTCCCCTTATCCCGCGTATGATGAATGAGCTTATCCACAGGAGAACCGGCATAGACATTCACCCGGGCGCGCAAATAGGCGAGTCGTTTTTCATAGATCACGGAACGGGAACCGTTATCGGAGAGACCACAATAATAGGCGATAATGTAAAACTTTATCAGGGCGTTACCCTTGGGGCCCTGTCCGTAAAAAAAGATGAAAGCGGCCGGAAACGCCATCCCACGATAGAGGACAATGTTACAATCTACGCAAACGCCACAATTTTAGGCGGCGAGACGGTCATAGGCCGCGGCAGCATAATCGGGGGCAGCGTGTGGATTACCCAATCTGTCCCGCCTGACAGTAAAATCTACAAATAACGGAATATTTTAACATTTTATGCTATATTATTTATATCCGATATAATTATATAGATAATAATTTGCGGGATTTCCGGGTTTAATGAAGAAATTTTTGCTTTTTTGGGTTATTTTTATCTTTCTCGCTGGTCTGGGGTGGGGGCAGCAGGTAGAATTTACATGGACAGGCGACGGTTTACCTGCTGATTGGAACGATCCGAATAACTGGGATGTCGATGATCCGGGTGGAATTATTACCGGTTCTCCCGGTGACGGAGTTTCATCATATATAATAATTATTCAATCTTCTCTAAATGATCCTGTTTTTTCAAGCGCAGGTTCAGGACTGGAATGTGATACTTTGATAATCGAATCAGGCGCAAGCCTTGATATGGGCGTGTATGAGCTTAATGTGAATACGATAGAGAATGACGGCGAATTAAAAACAGCGGGCGATCTTACTGTTGATGTTTCGTTTGTTAATAACGGCAATTTGCTCCTTTCCGGAAACGGAAGTCAGACTGTAACAATCCCGGCAACGTCATTTACTGAAAACGGAACGGTAACCTACGATGATGCCGGCGGCGTTGATTTTGCTGGGTTAACCGGATTTTATAATTTAATAATTAATAACGGAATCAGATCCGTTCTACTAGACGCGATAACAGTTAGCGGAGATTTCATTCTTACAGACGGTTCATTAGAAGCGGCGGCAGTTTCCGTAACCGGAACAAGTACTATAGCGGGAAATATTACCACTGCTGCGGGAAATCAAACATATAACGGAGCGGTAACGCTTGACGCGGATATTGAATTGAAAGGGTTAACTGTAACAACGATAGGGGTTATTACCGGAAATTCACACTCGCTGGAAATAACCGGTGACGGAGTTTTACACGGCGGAAGCGGAATTGACGATTTAATAATTAGCGGGGATTTCAGTCTGTCAAGCGGTTCATTAAGTACGGCAACAGTTGATGTAACCGGAACAAGTAACATAGCCGCGAATATTATCACTACAGGAGCGCAGACTTATACAGGAGCGGTAACACTTGGCGCGAATATTGAATTAGTTGGGTTAACCATAACAACGCTTGGGTCTATTGATGGAAATGTAAAATCATTAACAATTACCGGCGAAGGTTTTCTGCGCGGCGGATATAATATCGACGATTTATTGGTTCAAGGAGATTTAAATCTTGTAAGCGGTTTATTAAGCGCGGCAACAGTTAATGTCAGCGGAACAAGTAACCTGAATGGGAATGTTACCACAACGGGAAATCAAACTTATACAGGAGCGGTAATACTTGAAAATAATGTAAACTTTACGGCAGACGCGGGCAGTACAGTACATTTTTTTAGTTCTGTAAATGGAATAACATCCGTAAAAGATTTAACAATCACAGGCGCAAATGTGGTTTTTGACGGTACTGTAGGTTCATCATTTATTAAAAACGTTACAGTAGCCGCAGGAAATACGGCTATTAACGCGAACATTACTTCCACGGGAAATCAAGATTTCGGAAGCGGAAATGTAACGATAAACGGAACACATGTTCTAACCAGTACAGGCGGTTCAATTGCGGCAAGCGTTATCGTACACGGAACAAGTGTTACTGTGAGGGCGTCGCAGGGAATATCGCTTGCGGGCGCAAACACGCTAGGCGGAAACATAACGCTTGAAAATACTCAAACAGGAACTCCGCCTAACGGGGATATTGTTTTTAACAATACTTCAACGTCAATTGTTTTATCCGCGGAAAATGACAGCGCCATGGGAGAAATAAATGTTATTCAAACCGGAGATTTAAGCATAACTTCGCTTAAAACCGGGGCAAGCGGTAGTATTTCTGTTGAAGCGGCCGGTAAAATAACCCAGACAGGCGCGATAACAGGACAAAACATAAATATAAAAACTACAGATGAAATAACTCAATCGGCAACAGCGGCGATAACCGCGTCAAAATTAGTAGCGAAAGCACAGAAGGATATTATTCTGACATCAAAAAACAAAATAGGAACATCTGTAGATTTATCCAACAGCGCCGGAAATATTAGCTTTACTAATGAAAATTCGGGAGTTCTTGGCGTTACCGCCGCGGCGGATGACGGAAATATAGTTATAATAGAAAATGACGGTTCTATTTCCGGTGAATTGGAAGGAAATGACATAACAGTAAGCGCGGGCGGCAATATTACTTTGACTGATATTACCGGTGAAACTGTTATTTTAAACGCGGGTTATCCTGAACATATGGCTTTTGGCAAAAATGGAACAATTACATTGACGGATTTTACTGTAATAAATCTAACCATTTGGTGTAAGAATGTAGTATCCTCCGGCGGAACAGGAAGTATATCAGGAGATGTTAATTTTAATACGGATGATACAGATGATACGGAGATTTTCCTGGATGATTTCTCTATTATAAGCACTCTGGATAATAATAAACTGCGTACTAAAAGTTATGAATTTGGATCAACGCATAAATATTCTTATTTAACTTTTTTTGATTCAAATAATCCTTCTTCCTGGCCGATTCCGAGTACTATTTTTACCGGTTTTAGTAATATTTATATTACAGATCCAACTTCTATACCATATGATTTAATTATAAGCACTGAATTTGGAAATATTGTTTTTGAAGGCGACTATGACGCAACCGGACATAATCTTGACTTAAGCACGACAGGCGGACAAGTAATTCAAAGCGAAGGAACAATTACCGTAAACATATTTACTGTTAACATTGAAGGAGATATGCTCCAAAACGGCGGTAAAATTATCGCTGATGAGCTTGATATTACATCTAATAAGGCGATAACCCTCGCGCGGGATAATGAAGTTAAAAAATTAACGATTAATTCCGCAGGCGGAAAGGCAGAATATAATAATAATACAGACATGGAAATTTCAGGAATTAACGCTGGCGCTAATGACGTAAGTATAACAGTGAACGGAGATATTAATTTAACAGGCGGCATAACAGGCGCTGATGTAAGCGTATCAGCGGACGGAAGTATTGATTTATCAGGTGATATTAACGCTTCAAAAATAACAATAGAGGCAAGTTCCATAACAGGAAGCGCTAAGGCTGCCGCGTCGACGATAGATGTTTCGCTTAATAACCATATTGCGGGAATTGATTATTTTACTTTGGATCAATTTATCGCTTTAAACGGAAATATTTTTATCCAAACAAACGCTAAAGATATAGTTTATTATTCATCCGTACCGCCTGCGGCGCCTCCTCCCGGAGAAACATGGACTACGCCGTTATTTGTCGAGGCAAGTTCCGCTTTCGGAGGAAAAGTAAAGTTACAGACAAACGACGCGGCCAATAATATTTATCTTGCGGATGCAGTTGACTCATCAGGTAAAACATTGACAGTAAACAGCGCATCCGGCGGCTTTATTGAATTTTTTACTACAGGCGTAAAATCATATACATATTCCGGCGCTAACCATGATCATCTTGATTTACTCCCCGGCGCGGGCGGTATCAGGATAGTCGGCGCGGTTATTGATATCGCGGGAGATTTTAAAATAAACAATATTAATAAAAAATTAACGCTGGATGGTACGACAGGAAGCGGTATAAAAGCCATGAATATTAATCTTGGCGTTATTAACGCGTTAAATAGTCAGGATTTGACGCTTGAAACATCAGAAGATATAAGTATAACCGGGACTGTCGGAACGACCGGTTCTTTTATAGGTAATGTTATAATTACAGGAAGAAATATTACCGTTGACGGTACAATTAATACAAACATGAATGTATCGCTTGAAGCATCCGGAAATATAACTATTGAAGATAAAGTTACCGCTTATCAGCTGATTGCGAAGGCTCCGACCGGCATTATATCGGTTGATGAAATAGATATTGATTTATCAAACACAGGAAATGAAGGCTTGAACGCGGCAATATATATTGAAGCCGGAACATTTGTTGTTAAGACGACAAAAAACGGTTCCATTATTCCCGGCGGAACAAATGGGCAGCTTTGTTTAGTGTTAATAAGAAAGTGGGAAGATACCAACAGTGTTGTTGACGGGCCCGAAGATGATCCTCCCGGTTTAATACACGGCGCGCGCTGGCATCAGCATATTTCTGGTATTTCTATAGAAGGAAAAATTCTCTATAGTTTTACAGAAGATTCGTCCGGAAACGGCAGATTGGACAGAATAAGGGTACAGACCAACGCGGCGTTAAACGGTGATTTTTCAGGTTTTGATGTAAGTGTTGAGGAATATGAAATTGACCGGACGAAAGGTACAAAAGGGTTTCAGATAGTCAGCGTCTTTACCGGAAAAGCGCCTTTTGATAATGATTCATTTTATATTTATCTTATAGAAAAACCGGAAATTGACGGCGGAAATACTCCGCGGTGGAGTATTGTGGAAAACACAACGCTCAAAAGCCCGGCAGGTTTAAATGTAGGCGATCCGGCGGTAGATAAAAATATCAAGCCCATTGATACAATTCCGCCGCGCATAGAATACACTCTTACCCTCCCGGGACATCCGCAAACATTTATGCTTGTGACTGAACCTGTCGCTTCATCTTCAGGCGCGGATATTAACGCTTCATTCGGCGGCATTTCCGTTCAAGGCGATAAAGTTAATCCGTCCGGCCTTGGGTATCTTTTTAAACTGCCTGGTTCGTTAAGGATAGAAGACCTTGCGAAAAGTATTGTTTCTTCATCTTTGGAAAACGGTTATTTCCAACCGGACAATATATTTGACAAAGAACCGAAGCCGGACTGGAGCGCGGTAGATTCTGCATTCCCGCCCAAATATCCTTTGAATTGGGGTTATAAAGAATACGCAAAAGTAGCTAATGATACCGGTTCCGCGCAAAGCGCGTCCGGAACTGTGCCTTTTTCCGATGTTTTTACGCCTCCCAATAAGTTACTTGCCGTTGATATGATGATAAATCTCGCGAACAATAAGGGTAATCTTGTTACGCCAAACAACGCTCCCGTAATACGCCGTGTTACGGATGTGCTGGTATCAATGGCTCCGGCAAACACAAACAGCGATAATTATTTTGCGTGGCCGGTATGGGCAAGGTTTAAAAAATCTCTCAATGCCCCGTATACAAGCGGTAATGACATATTCTGGGGACAACAGTCCACTGACACAGGAATTATTTGGCAATTTGACGGAACAAATTTCCTTGAAACGAATTTTATTGATTCAAATGAAGGCCTTGAATTACAGGCGCGTATGAACGATAATCTGCCGGGAACTCCTGTGCTCTTCTGGACAACATCGAATATTCCCGCCGAATATAGGAATCCAAAAGAAGCGACCGAAGCGAAAAAAGTCGGCGGATTATGGCTGCCAAACGTATTTTCTCCGCTATATAATTATGTTCCTTTGTCTGATGGAATTAACGGAAAACCGGCGGATAACGCATCTTCCAAACTGTTTAATTATGATATAGCGGCTAACAGCCTTAATGTTGAAAGCGGCGCGAAATTTGAATTTATTTTCCGTCTTTCAAATGTTCCTGATTTGTTTATCGCCCGTCTTGATATTCCGCGGGGAGCCGCGATTCCCGCCAATTGGTATACGCTTATACGGCCGTTCACGTTTGACATACAAAATATTCGCAGACAGCGCGGCGGCGTTACCGTTTTGAACAATGTTATAAATTCAAATAACAGGGAAACCGCGTTTATCCGTTATCATCTTACGCGTCCCGGCAGGGTAAATGTTCAAATTTATACATTGGACGGAACATTGGTTAAATCAATAAAGCGCGGCGAACAGCGCGACGCCGGCGAATGGACAGACTCTTGGGACGGAACGAACAACGGAGGAAGAGCGGTGGCGCGCGGCATGTACTTTGTAAGGGTAGTAGGGCCGGATATTGACGAAATAAGAAAGATCATGGTTGTAAAATAATGCCGGAAAAAAAATGCGCCTTTACGGCGATAGTAGGCCGCCCGTCCGTGGGAAAATCCACCCTGCTTAACAAAATGTGCGGCGGCAAAGTCGCCATTGTAAGCAAAGTGCCTCAGACAACCCGCAACGCGATTAGGGGAATTGTCAACCGCGAACAGGGACAGCTCATTTTTATTGATACTCCCGGACGGCACAATTCGCAGAAAAAACTAAATAAAAAACTGATGGAAGTATCCGAGCGCGCTCTGGAAGAGGGCGATCTTGTCCTGTACGTTATGGACGCGGTCCGCGCGCCCGGCCCCGAAGAAGATGAAATTGCCGCTCTTCTTTCTCCGTTAGCTGAAAAGACAATAATCGCCGTAAACAAGATGGACGCCCCCGGCGCGGATTTTAAACGCGCTCAAGAATATATTGCGCAGCGTCTCTCCTTAGTAAAGGATCGCTGTCTTGAAGTGTCCGCTAACACCGGGCAGGGCATAGACGCGCTTCTTGACGCTCTTTTCGCTCTCGCGCCGGAAGGAGACGCGCTCTACGGAGACGAATACTACACCGATCAGGAAACAGGTTTTCGCGTCGCGGAAATTATCCGCGAGCAGGCAATCAACCGCCTGCGTCAGGAACTGCCCCATTCGCTGTATGTGGATATTGCCGACATGGAATTTAAAGATGAAAAACTCTGGGTAAGGGCGTTTATTGTAGTGGAACGCGAATCCCAAAAAGGCATGGTAGTCGGCAAAGGCGGCGAGATGATCAAAGCAATACGCCTTGCCTCTTTAAAAAATTTGAAACAAATATTTGACTGGAAGATAGATCTGGACTTACGCGTAAAAACAGGCAAAGACTGGCGGCACAACGACAATACGCTGCGTAAGATAATTACTTGAAGAAATTGTTTATTTCATCGAGCAATTCATTGAAAGTATCCACACAGCGTATATCGGCGCAGTCTTTGCGGATTTTTTCGGGGGCGCGGAACAGGCAGCCGCCGTCGGCTTCGCGGATCATCGCGAGGTCATTGAAAGAGTCTCCCGCCGCGAAGATGCGCATATTCATAGACTTGAACGCCTTTACCGCTTCGCGTTTGCCGTTTTTTTGTCTTAGTCGGTAGCCGGAAACAGAGCCGTCGCCGGCGATTTCCAGCGAGTTGCAAAAGAGGGTAGGCCAGGACAATTTTGCCATAAGCGGTTTCGCGAACTGTTCAAAAGTGTCGGATAAAATTATAAGCTGATATTTCTCGCGCAGGGTATTGGTAAACTCAATCGCGCCTTCAAGCGGGTCCATGCCGGAAATAACTTTTTGAATGTCGGGAAGTTTTAAGTTGTTTTTTTTAAGCAGATCAAGACGGAAGTTCATAAGCTTGTCGTAATCAGGCTCGTCCCTTGTCGTCCGCCGTAATTCGCTTATGCCTGTGGCTTCGGAAAACGCTATCCAAATTTCGGGAACAAGCACTCCCTCAAGATCAAGACACACCATCTTCATGTGGGTATAATAACATAAAGTATTTATTGTTTCCAGAGTTTTAGGAGATAAAATGACCGTCTTGAAGCTCCGCAATCCTTTTAACGCGCCCGTTTATCACGAAGAAACCGTTTCCAGCACAATGGACGTTTCCCGAAAATTGGCGAAGGATGGCACTCCGAACGGCACCGTAATTTTAGCGGATTTTCAAGAATCGGGGCGCGGGCGGAAACAGGATCGTAAGTGGGAAATGGAAAGGGGCGAGAATTTATCTTTTACAGTTCTGCTTAAGTTTCCCGGTATAGAACAAATTCCGTCCGCCTTGACATTAAGAGCGGGACTTGCCGTTTGTCTTGCTATCGAAGATTTCGCGCCGTGTTTGCAAGGCTCATGTTTGGTTAAGTGGCCCAACGATATACTGATTAAACCTGTTAATGGCGAAAGTTATAAAAAAGCAGTAGGAATTCTCTGCGAAGCGGACGGCGGAAATGTTCATCTTGGAATAGGCATAAACACGTCTCAAAAAGAATTCCCTCCCCATCTGCGGGATAAAGCCGTAAGTATCGCTCTTGCCGCCGGCCTTGATATTTCGCGGGAAGAACGCTTTACATTATTGGAAAATATCCTTTCGCGTCTTTACAGTGAATTGTACGAAGAAAATGCGAATAACTGGAAACCGCGCCTTGAACAAAAACTGTACAAAAAGAACGAGCAGGTTATTTTTATTGAAGGAGCCGCCGATTCCGGCAAAGAAGTCAAAGGCCGCCTTGCGGGTATCACAGAAAGCGGCGAACTATTAATTATTCCCGACGGAGAAACACATGCAAGCTCTTTCATAACAGGCGAATTAATATTATAATTAACTAATTTTATTTGAGAGGTAACATTATGGCATCTTTATCAATTCCTTCTGCCAACGGCATGGCGCATGATTTATTGGCGCTTGGCGCTTTGGTAACAAGGCTTGACCCCGGAATTATTCCCTTCGCTGAGGCAAACGAATATTTATTGCATGTTTCAGGCGGGGAGTACAATGTGGCTACCAATCTTTCAACCTGTTTCGGATTAAAGACCGCCATAGCGAGCGCCATGGTAAATTACCCGATAGGGCGCAGAATTGAGTACGCCGTACAAAAAGCGGGAGTTACCCCTTATTTTAAGCGTTTTGATCATGACGGAGTGCGCGGCCCTAACATGGCTATCGTGTGGAGCGACCGCGGGCAGGGAGTACGCGCCCCTGTGGTATTTTACAACCGTTCCAACGAGGCGGCGCAAAGGCTCGCGCCCGGAAGTTTCGACTGGGACGCTATTTTTAAGAAGGGCGTGCGCTGGTTTCACTCTGGCGGTATTTTCAGCGCGCTTTCTCCCACTACGCCCGAACTTGTTATAGAAGCGATGAAGGCGGCGAAAAAAGCCGGCGCTGTCGTGTCTTTTGATTTAAACTACCGCGCGAAACTTTGGGCGGTCGCCGCCGCCGAGCAGGGCAAGAGCGCGGCGCAGGCAAGTGAGGAAGCGGCTAAAACCCTGCGCAAAATAGCGAGTAACGTTGACGTGCTTGTCGGCAACGAGGAAGACCTGCAAAAAGGTCTTGGCCTAAAAGGGCAGGATGTTGAATCGAAGGGACAGCTTGATCCTTCCGCTTTCTTCGGCATGATGGAAAGCGTTACAAAAGACTTCCCTAACATTAAAGCGGTGGCGACCACGTTACGCGAAGTTCATTCAACTAACCGCCATTCATGGAGCGCAGTTCTGTGGCTGGACGGCAAAACATATCAGGCCCCGACGACGGAACTTGACGTATACGACAGAGTAGGCGGCGGCGACGGTTTTGCCGCGGGGCTTTTCTACGGACTTTTGTCAGGCAAATCGCCGGAAGAATCGCTGCGTTTAGGCTGGGCGCACGGCGCGCTTGTTACGACCACGCCGGGGGATACTTCTATGTTCAGTCTTGATCAGGTTGAGGCTTTCGCTAAGGGCGGGTCGGCGCGGATACAAAGGTAAAGCTGGATTTTTATTACAGCTTTGCTCTAATTGTTTCAATAACGCTTATGTCCAGTCCGGTAATTTCTTGAACAGTTTGAATAGGGATACCTTTTGATAGGGCATTACGAGCTGTAAATTCGATACCTCTCTCCATTCCCTCTTTGCGGCCTTTTTCCATACCTTCTTCAATACCGTCTTCCCGCCCTTCCTCGCGGGCTACTTCCAGCGCGTCATCCCAATTCCACTCTGTCAACAGCATGTTAAATACCTCCGAACTATGTTTCTCTAAAAACTTCTTCAGTATGTTGTTTTCTTTACAATATTCTACAGCATTATTCACAGCTTCTTCAAGTATTAATCCTATTTCCTGATATTCCTTGATTTTGTCTATAAAAACACTGTAATTATCAGGTGAAAGACAAATCATTAATTTTATCTTTGTAAATGATGCCGGAAAGGGTATTGATGTCGATGGGAATATCCGGCGGAATTGGAATACCCTCAATAGCCGAATACAGTTCTCTTAAGATGTCCTGATTGCTGAAAAGGAAAGAAAATAAGCTGTCTTTGAGTTTTTTGTTTACTTTCATAAATTTCTTCTTAATTGGTATGTTTTGCGAGCCGACAAAAGTCGCCCCGAGAGTGAAAAAATCACATACCGTCCTGTTAGGCGACGTTTTCTGCCTCACAACTTGAACTATACCTTACACTAATAAAAAATGCAATATAAAAAAATAAATTTATTACCTAATAATTTTAAGAATTTTTTTTATTATATAATACTATTGAGCCAATTCTATGTAGTACCGCCAATTTCTTGACGGTACTACGAAATTTAAATGATACCAATGCGCTTAATTTGCAGCTTTATAAATATTAAGATATGCTAATCCATTCAGATCAGATGTCCAACAATATTCATAAACATATCCGCCACGTTTAATATTCTGAGTCTCAATACCTGTTTTATAAAGCGTTTGTTTTCGATCTTCTTTTTTGGGCCCAGGAATTGATATTTTCTCAGAACCTAAAGGCAATCCACGGTCTGCTACACCTGTTAAAGAATTTTCATCCATTTCAAATAATTTTAAGCCCTGTAAGATGTTATTTGAATCATAATGAAACTCAATAATTCGAACTCTTTTATTCTTATCAAGATATTGAAGATTAATGTAAGCCATTTCCCTTGCTGAATAAATACTATTTACAACTTCAGAAGTTGAATTAACTTTATCAGCCGACAACTTCCATGAATCAAGAAAGAATGTTAAATTTTGATTGTAAGTATCTTTCCCCAACACAAACTCGTGTTCTTTAATTTTAATTACTTGTGAAGAAGCTTCTTCCTCACAACCAAGTACCATGACGGCTAAAATCAGCAACCCCAAAACTAGTCCTTTTTTCATACAAAACTCCTAAAAAAAATATATACAACCCAAAAGGGCGGTATTTTAAAATAAAATTCCCTAAATTCAATGATTATACTAGAAAATAGTATCTGGTACATAATAATATATGCATGCTACCCAATATGTCAAGTAGATATAGCCATTTATTATTACCTTACAGATAATGAAAGAAAAAACGGTCAATATTCGGGAAAATTTTGCCAAGAATTTACGGGAAAATCGCCGTAAATGCGGCTTAACACAGTCTCAATTGGCAGAAAAAGCGGATATTTCTCACCATTATCTAGCAATGGTTGAATTGGCTCGAAATATTCCAAAAGTTGAGACCATAGAACGGCTTGCAAAAGTCCTAAATGTTGAATTTTACGAACTTTTTATTATGCCTCTTTCCCCTGCTATGGAAATGAAAAAAATCCACGAAGCGATTATTGACGACTTGAAGGATATTGTGAAAGAGGTCATAGACGAAGCTTTTGAACAAGAGCGAAAAAAGCAAAAAAAAGGAAAATAACGACACTATTGATATTTTATGAAACCTGAAAAGAATAAATATAGTAAAAATCCGTAAAAAGCTGTATATTATATATAGGAGATAAACATGGAAGCAACACAGACAGCCAATCCCCCTAGTTTTGAGACCGTTTGGGCAATTTTGCAGGAAAACGCTCAAGGTATGAAGGAATTAAGAGAAATTCAAAAAGAAAATGCACATCAAATTGGAAAACTCAGCAGCCGAATGGGCGAAGTTGTTGAACATATGGTTGCACCCAACCTCAGGGAGAAATTTAGGGAATTGGGATATGATTTTCCAAAAGCTAATCCCAATTCTGATGTTTCAGATCGTAAAAATAATATACATCTTGAAATTGATGTTATGCTTGAAAATGGCGATAAAGCCATGCTTGTCGAAGTAAAAACCAAACCCACCACCGAAGATGTGCAGGATCATATCAAACGCCTTGAAAAAATGCGTGTATACGCCGATCTGCACGGAGAAAAACGTACATTTTTAGGTGCTGTTGCAGGTGTGGTAATGTCGGATAATGTAAAAGAGTATATATTAAAACAAGGCTTTTTTGTTATAGAACCTTCTGGAGAAACTTTTAATATTATTCCGCCAAATAATAAACCTAAAGAATGGTAATTATTAAACATTAAATTTTTCGTATATTTTACGACTGAAAATGTCGCCTAACTATATATATGCGCGTCCGTGCATGGCGCTTTACTTTAGCGGGGGAAATTTTGAAAATTTTTTCAAAAAAGTCAGAAATTTATGGATACCGAGCTTTTATATGAGGAAACGCAAAAAGTGCCTGTCACCCAAAATCCATATTATTACACTGTAGCGGCTATTTCTTTACCAACAAGCTCATCAATGATCTGGGCGGGGCTTTTATTATCGGTTCTTGCTCTTGTTAAAAGGTAATTCACTGTCATGGTGGTAACGCCAAGCATACGTAACTCCCTCTGACTAAGCCAACCGCTTCCGTTTGGTCCAAGTGAAATTTCATTATTGGTAACAAAATCGTCAAGCGCCTGCGCTTCTTCCTCTGTCATTCTTGCCATTGTAATCCTCTGTTTACGCCGTAAAAACAGCGAAATAAATTTTAGAATACCGTTTTACGGTAAACCTTCTAAAGACCAAGCAATTTAATGAAACTATTGCGAAGTCTCATTGCATGGAAAATGTTTATAGAGTTATCATCTATTTACTACCCAAAAGGATTAAAAAACCTGCTCCCCCCATGAAACGTAACCCAAACCCCCGTTGCAAACAAAAACGCGCTTATAATCAAAGCCGCCTTGTCCGCGCGGCTGAAAGGCCGTGACGAGTACCAGGTGCGTTTTTTATTTTTGCCGAACCTGCGCAGTTCCATGGCGCGACTTATAACGTCGATACGCTCAATAGACGAAAAGATCAGCGGGAAAAGCAAAGGCGTCATTCTTTTTAGGCGCTTTAACCACGACGCCTTACGTGATAATTCAAGGCCGCGGGCTTGTTGGGACTGGGATATTGCTTCAAAATCACGCTGTATGTCGGGGATGTAGCGCAGGGTCAGGCTTACCGCGTAGGCCGCGGTGTAGGGAACGCCGACGCGGTTCAGCGACGCGGCAAATTCGCTGGGATGAGTGGTAACAATTAAGAGTATCGCGGGAGGAATGATAGTAATGTACTTTAGAAATATGTTGATTTCATAAAAAAGCTGTTCGGCGGTAAGGGTAAAACGCCCGCGCCCTTCCAGAATGACGTGCCTTGCCTGATAAATTCTTACGCCTTCTTCGGGGGAAAAAAGATAAATCGCGGCAAGGTTTAAGACCATGAATAAAGCCATTATTTTTACAATAAATGAAATATCGGAAAAACGGATTTTTGAGATTGAAAAGAAGATAATTCCAAGAATTGCCAGAGCGAGAAGAATGGGAGTTTTAAAACTTACCATGACCAGAATTGACCATAAAAGAAAAACAATAAACTTTGCCGCGCCGCAAAGGGAATGAATAGGAGATTTATTTTCTATATACGATAACATTCTGTTAGCCGTCATATTCAGCTCTTCCTCCTTCGTTGTTCGCGGTCATAATTAATGTAACGCGATGTAAAGCCGCGCGGGTCGGGGAGGCCGGCGTTCAACGCTAACTCGTACAGGCTTGTGCGTTTAAGGCTTGCCTTTTTAATAATCGCGTCGTCGGTAAGAACCTCGAATGGCTCGCGGTCGGCGACGCATAAGCCTTCTGAAAGAACTACCGCCCTTGTCGTGTACTCAAGCATCAGGTGCATGTCGTGTGTGATAAGGATGAGGGATATTCCCTTATCCTTGTTAAGACCGGTTAAAAATTCCATAAATTCGGTATAGTGCCTGTAATCCTGTCCGGCTGTCGGTTCGTCAAGAATTAGAAACGAAGATCTCATAACAAGAATAGAGGCGATGGTTAGGCGTTTTTTTTGCCCGTAACTGAGGGCGTTAACAGGCCAGTTCCTGAAAGGGTACAATCCGCACACTTGAAGCGCCTCATGTACCCTGTCTTTTATCTCTTTTTCCGCTATGCCCCTTGTCCTTAATCCAAAGGCGGTCTCGTCGTAAATCATAGGAAAGGAAATCATCTGGTTTGGATTTTGCATAACATAACCTATTTTCTCGGCCCTTTCCATAATGGAAAGTTCAGTCAAATCCTGTCCGTTAAAAGAAATCATTCCTGAATCAGGGCGTACAAAACCGCAGATGCACTTGGCCGTTGTGGATTTACCTGAGCCGTTTTTTCCTACAAGCCCTATACATTCGCCGGGCTCCACGGAAAAAGAAATTCCTTTCAGCGCCGGCTCTCCTTGTTCTGTATATCTAAAGTGCAGATTATTAACTTCAAGACCGGAAGTTTCTACAGTGTTTATATATTGGAGTCTGGGGGCAGTCTGCCGGGCGGCAAGATTTTTGTCCCACTCTTCAAGCTGCCGCGAATTAATTTGAAGCGTATCCAAAAGCCGGGACGCCGTTTCACTGTCTACCGTTACTCCCGCGTAAGAAAGGGCGCTTATATAAAGCGGTTCCCTTATGCCCGTCTTCTTTAATATGTCCTTTGCCAGCAGTTCAGCAGGTTTTGAATCCGATATAATTTTCCCCTTGTCTATTACCACAATACGGTCCACCGGGCGGTGAAGCACATCCTCAAGCCTGTGTTCTACAATTATAATTGTCTTGCCTGTTTTTTTATGGAGTTCGTCTATAAGCTCTATCGCGTCCTTTCCGGCGGCGGGATCAAGGTTTGCCAGAGGCTCGTCAAAGAGAAGAATGTCAACATCGTCTATCAATACTCCGGCAAGGGAAATCCTCTGTTTCTGGCCTCCTGAAAGATCCTGCGGGCTTTTTTCTATATGCGCCCGCATGTCTACCAGTTCGGCGGTTTCAACGACGCGGCGGCGCATTTCTTCCGTCGGTACGCAGTCATTTTCCAGGGCAAAGGCAATGTCTTCGGCGGCGCTTAATCCTACAAACTGGCCGTCCGTATCCTGAAGGACTGTCCCCGCTATTTTTGAAATATCATTTAAATTAAATTTGAGAATATCATTGTTAAAAAGAAGAAGTTCGCCTGATATGTCGCCCTTAAAAGCGTGGGGAATAATTCCGTTTACGCAATGTATGAGCGTGGATTTTCCTGAACCTGAAGGACCGAGGATAAGAATTTTCTCTCCCCGGTTTATCTTCAGATTAATGTCGATCAACGTAGGCTCGGATTGGGCCTTGTATCGAAAAGAAAAATGTTCAAATAACAGAACAGGCGTTTGATCCGCCACGTTCCCTTACTCCGCTTTAAGGCTTCGCTCTTTGCTGCCGGTTTTTGAATAACCTATGGCAAGGAGTGTTCCCAATATCACTACTACCGCGACGTTAAGGGCGGCGGCTACAAGACCTTGAAGGTATACCTTATCCTGAGGTTCCTGATAAATTAGTATGTCGAGAGTCGGCGCAACGACTACCCATGCCAGTAAATTAGCGAAAATCTGAACGCCGTTAAAAATAAAAGCCTGCTTTATGCCGAATTCTTTCTCCTCAATACGGTAGAACTTCCAAAAAATACCGACCGCCAGACCGTATATTGCGTCGGCGATTATCCATGACCACCATGGGCTGCCCCATGTAAGGTCCGTAAGGGTATGGCCTATAAAACCAATCAACAATCCCGCCAAAGGCCCGAAAATAGCGGCGAATACCGAAAGAACCGCGATACCAAGGTTAAGATTGGTATTTGGAACCCCGGAAGGGATTGCCACAAAGCGCATCAGCACAAACATAAGCGCCGAGCCTATGCCAATAGTCACTACGGTTTTTACCGAAATCAGTTTCTTTTCCATTTTTTCCTCCTTAAAATAATCAACTTTAATAAATTATATCATTAGTTAAGAATTGTATATATTACCCAAAATACCTCTTCGCGTTCCCAAACGAGATATCTTTTACAATCTTCACCAATTTCTGCTCATCATTGGGATACTCCCCGTTCTCCACCCACTTGCCGATAAGATTGCACAAGATGCGCCGGAAGTATTCATGGCGGGGATAAGAGAGGAAACTGCGGCTGTCCGTCAGCATACCGATGAAGAGGGGCAGCATTCCTAAATTGGCAAGGACGCGCAGCTGCTCTTCCATGCCGTCCCTGTGATCGCAGAACCACCACGCGCTGCCAAGCTGCATTTTTCCCTCAATGCCGGCTTCCTGAAAGCCGCCCATTATTGTCGAAAGCGGGTAGTAGTCTTTGGGGTTCAGCGAATAAAGAATTGTTTTCGGAAGTTCCATGTGCCCCAAAAGAGCGGCAAGGTTCTTGCTTATTATGCAATCGTTAACGGCGTCCGCGCCGGCGTTTTCTCCCACCTGAGAGAGAATTTTCATGTTTATATTGCGTATAGTAGAAAGATGAAGCTGCATTACAATGCCTTTCTGCGCATACAGATTGGAAAGCAGAATAAGCATTTTTGTCTTAAACGCGGCGGCTTCCTCGTGAGTTATCTTTTTCCCCGCCATAGCCCTTCTGAATATTTTTTCTATATGGCCTCCGGAAGTAATCGTATAGGGCGCGTATTCAAGAGCGTGGTCGGCGGACTTGCAGCCCAAAGAAATAAAGAAATCCAGCCGTTTTTCCAGAGCCGTAAGTATGTCGTCAGAAAATTTAATAGTTGTATCGCTTGCCTTTGAAAGTTCATTAATATAAGCGGCAAAACCGCCGGCTTCAATGTTAAGCGACTTGTCGGGACGGAAAGAGGGAATGACTTTCGTTTCAATTTTTCCTATCGGAGCCGTTCCTTTTGCTATAGCGCTGTGATGTTCAAGCGAGTCAATAGGATCGTCCGTTGTCCCTACGGCGTGCAGTTTAAATTTTTCAAATATACCTTTAACCGAAAGTTCAGGTTTTTGAAGAAGATCGTTTGCCTTCTTCCAGATTGCCGGGGCGCTTTTTTCCGTAAGCGGCTCGTGAATGTCAAAATAACGCTGAAGCTCCATATGAGTCCAATGGTACAAAGGGTTGCCGATCAGGTTTTCCACTGTCCGCGCCCACGCCAAAAATTTTTCATAACTGTCGGCCTTGCCGGTGATGAATTTTTCCTCAATGCCCATGGCGCGCATCATGCGCCATTTGTAATGGTCGCCTGAGAGCCAGGCGTCGGCAAGATCTTTCATGTTGATATTTTGCGCTATTTGCTCAGGCGGCAGGTGGCAGTGGTAGTCGTAAATCGGCTCTTTTTTCGCGGCATCGTACAATTTGCTCGCCGTTTCGGTTTCCAATAAAAAAAACTCGTTTAAAAATGATTTCATAAGCCCATTATAACGACCTAATGAATGAAGATACAGTCAAAAAATGCCGAAATTCTATAAAGATGCCCGCATTTATTTCCATGAAAAAGTCCCTGTTTTTCTTCCTTGGCGGCCTTGTTTGCGCCGCGGGAATGGCTTTTCTTGCCATTTTTTACCTTTCAGGGCCGAAATTGGGCTTTGTTTACGATTATTTGATGAGTTTTCGCCGGATCCCCCCTGTTTCTCAGGAAATTTTGATTATCAATACCGAAGAATTTGCGGAAAGCGGCGATATTTTTTCGGCTTTAATGACATTAACGGAAATGAACGCCTCTAACTTGTTTTTAACGGCAAAGGTTTCAGGCACGTCCCCCATTGCCGGAACAAAAACCGAAATCCGCAGTCAGTTTTATGATGAATACGCTCTTCTTGGAAGAAATATACGAAACCTTTTTGAGGCGATTCGCACAGGCTCGGTCCAGCCGGCGCAGGCGCCCCAATTTGTAAACAGGCTGGTTGAACTTAACGAACAGAGCAGGGAGAGGCTTCTTTCCGTACTGATTGACAGGGACGAGGATTTGCTGCGCGCCGCCGCGGTTTTCGGCAATTATCAGGAAGTTGATACGAAGCCGGAAACGGACAAGGACGGGAAGTTAAGGCGCGTAAAGCCTGTTGATGTTGAGACGTCGCAGGAACATCCCATATACGGCAATTTGAAAAACCGTTACGCCGTATCCCGTGTTTCCCTTACCGAATACGGAAGAGCGCTTGTGCTTCTGGACTACAATAATAATGAAATGGAAATTCCGCTTGACAGGGACGGAAACATAATAATTCCGGGTCAGGGTAATTTTCGAAACATAAACATTTCGCTTTTTCGGGAATATGAAGAAGCGTGCCGCGTTATGCGAAGTATTATGAAAGAAGCCGATGATCTCGGAGCCTTTTCCCACACGCTGCCTGAAAAGTCGCCGTTGTTGCTTGAAGATTACGCGTTGGCGCTCAGGGAAGAACTCTTAAAAGCGCCCGACGCCGATAAACGCGCCGCGTGGATACAGGCGCGGGAAAGTTACTTTAAGAATTTGGAGGATTTTCTTTTCGGAAACGCGGAAGCGCGCATTGTCAAGGGATACGAAGAAGTTATCGCGGGCGAAAAGAACTTAAAACCGGAAGGCATTACCAAATTGGTAAATATGCGAAATGAAATTATCCGCGTATTTGCCGCAATGCGCAATAATCACACCGAGTTGCTCCGCGTTCACAAACAGTTATCTGACGAGCTTTTTTCATCCATTTGCATAATGGGTCCCAGGGAAAATACTTATTATTCCGCTCTTCTGGCGAACGCGCTTATAACAGGCGGCCATATTAAACCCGCGTATTATCTGCATACGCTTTACTTGTCACTTGCCGCGGCTTTCTTTATTTTATTGATAATTTTCAGGATACGCCCTTTTTTGTTATTAATCATGGGATTTATTCTGAGCGCGTTTGCCGCTTTTGTCTTCGGCGGCCATTTTGTGTATACCGGGTACTGGATCGATCCTACAGTCGTTTTTGTATCATCCCTTTCAGGAACGCTGGTTATTTTCTTCTGTAAGCGCGTAACGTTAAACCGCAGGGCGCGGTATTTCCGCGCGGCTTACGGTTCGGCAGTTTCGCGTAATGTTCTGCGCGAGTTAATCAGCCGCGGCAAGCCGAATATTTCCGAAACTTCCGTTACTTCCGCGGCGATAATTGTTATAAGGGATTTTAACCTTCTTAACAGGGAAGATTACGAAAAAAGCACCGAGGCCGGAAAAGCGCAAAAGGCTTATTACGATACCGTAAAAAATATTGTTTTTAAAGCGGGCGCCGTCATTGCGGGTTTTCACGGAGATACCGTTATAGTCTGCTTCGGCTCTCCCCTTGATTATGTAAGCGAGCCTATAGTAAGGGCTTATTCGCTGGTAAAACAAATGCTTAACAGCGATAAAAATTCATGGCGTTTCGGCATAGACGCCGGCAAATGCACTTTTTCATGGTCTCCCGAAACAGGCTTTACCGTAAACGGACGCCCGGTCGGCAGGGCAAAGATTCTAGCTTCCAAAAACGCGCGTTTTGAAACGCGGGCGCTTGTAACGGAAATAATAAGAGAAGCGACAAATTTAAATATAAGAAAAATCGGCACCCTGCGCGATGAATACGACGCTTTTTACGAATTAACAAGCGATGCCAATAACCCGGAAAATTCAGATTTATAGTTTGTTTTTGGCCCTTACCACTATTTTCTTAATTTCAGTGTTTTGCCCCATCCACATCCTTTGATTGGTTTCTATGTTTGTCAGTTCGGCGCTGACAAAATATGTTCTTACTGACTTGTTGTCTGCCCTGTCAATAATTGTCCTTACTGTTCCTAAAAGCATAAAGTTCGCGCCGGTTTCTTTTGCCAGCGCCGCAGCGGTTTTCTCGCTTGCGTTCACTTGCTGATCCTGCCGCTCCGCGCGCAGCGCGTCCCTTGCCGGCCCTGAGGCCACAAAGTCCATTTTTCCTGTGTTAAATATGGTTGTTTCCATAATGGAAGAAATAATCGCCGTGTCTATATGCTCGCTGCTCTCGTTCCTGAAACTCCCGACTATTACAACCGGTATTTTCTTTCCCATCGCTTTTAAAGCCTGATCAACCCTTTGGCTGGAAAGACAATCGTTGATAAGCGATTCGCAGACAATCTTGACGTCCTTGTCGTTCCAGTAGCCGCTTAAATCGGTTTGCGTATTGGAATCGATCCTTGTTACTTTTGCAGTGGAGCACGACGAAAATAAAATAAAAATAGTTAATATTAATAACGCTGTTTTTTTCATAAAATTCCTCCTAATGCTTTATTTTAATTATTTTAAGCTTACATCGTCAATAAGGTTAAGCCCTTTTTCGCGTACAAGGTAATTACTGTGTTCTTCTTTGGAAATAACATTGTTTCCGGAATAAAAATTCACGGTGACATTATAAGTTCCGGGATCAAGGATGATTCCTCCGACATACGCTTTACCCGGAAAATAACGTGACATTCTGATATCGGCCCTTTCGGTCGCCTCAAAAGCTGTCTTCGCGGCTATAACGCCCGCCAGAATCAATAAGCCGTTCTGTTCTTTTCTTTCAGCTTCCGCCGCCGCGATACCTACCGCGACATATTTCATTATTGTACGGATATATGTTTTTATTACGATATTAGTATAACGGTTGGCAAACGTTTCCTCGACTACAGCGCTCATATCTTCCAAAAGTTCAAGATTAAATTTTTTATTTGAATTTACCACAACCTCAATACGGTCAATTTTACTTGGTCTTCGTACCATTTTTGGGAGTTTAAAGTTCGCTGTTGTCAATATCGGAAATTGGAACATAGGAATAGGATACATAATAATTTCCTCTTCTTTTACAGGGGATAAGCCGGAAAAGGCGATTATATTCAGCATTGCTTTTCCTTTAGGAACATTGTTTAATTGCGCGGCGATTCTTGGAATTGGGTTTCTGTAAACGGCTCTATTGGTAAGAAACGCCCTTTGAAGCTGTTCATATTCTATGCGCGCGCCGTCGTCATTACCGTCGGCAAGATAGAAAAGGACGGCAAGATATCTGGCAAGCGCGCAGTTGTTAAATTCAACCTTCCTTCCCTTTGGCAGTTCGGCGTCGGCGGCTTCTCTTCTTACAAGCTCTTCCAGACTTGCGCCCGAACTTGGATCTTTATATTCGTATTTTCTGGCAAGCATATCCAGTTTCCCGTTTGTTTCGCTTAATTTTCTTATTTCCACAAGCGCTCCGTCCAGATCGCCTCTTTTATAATAGTTAAGCGCGTTAAAAATATTGATATAGATATTCTCAAAATCTTCGCCGGGATATTCCTTTGTATTGTCGTTAAGAATATACGACATGAAATTCGCCGTAATGCTTTTGGTGTACGCTTCTTCTATTAAGCGTTCCGCTTCCTGCAGGGACTGTGATGATTTTTTGTAATCCCCCGCGTAATATTCAAGAAGCCCTTTGTCAAGAAAAAGCATAATCGCGTTTTTTTCCGGATAAAGGGGCCTTTTCGATCCCTGCCTTACGGTGATTTCATCCGCCGCCGCCCTGTATTTTTCTACGTCAACCGCATTGTCAATTTCCCTGTATTCGGCCGTGTTTGTGGCGCAGGATAATAAAAAATATATTAAAAATGATAAAAGTATAAATTTACGGCATTTTTTAATCATATTATTACTAATTTAGCAATTTATTATTTAATAGTCAATAAATCATTTTTTTTATGATATACTGTTAAAGTGAATATTATTTTATTGGAAGAGCATGAACTCGGCCGCAATCTTTCAAGGCGCGACGAAAGGACAATTCATCTTGTTAAAGTACTCCATAAAAAAACCGGCGATGTTTTTGACGCGGGTATTTTAGGCGGGATGAGAGGAACTGGCAAAATTGAGAAGATTAATTTTGACGGATCAATCTTTATTACCGTTAACGCAAACGAACCGCCTCCGCCGCGTCTGCCCTTACGGGTTGCCGTCGGTTTTGTCCGCCCGATTCAGATACGGCGTCTGCTCAGGGACCTTTCCAATATTGGAGTATCGGCGGTTGATCTTGTCGGAACCGAATTGGGAGAAAAAAGTTACCGCGATACCAAACTTCTTAAAGACGGAGGCGCTCACGCGGCCCTGATAGAAGGCGCGGTTCAGGCGCGCGATACCTGTATTCCCGAACTTGCTGTTTATGACTCTTTGGATAAATGGTTAAGGCAAGGCCTGTGGAAAAACAATAACGACAGGCATACTCCGCTTCTGGCCGCTATGGACAATGTGCGCCCTGAAGGTTCTCTTTTTAACATAGGAAGTACCCGGTCGGCGGTGCTTGCGGTAGGCCCGGAGAGAGGATGGTCGGACAGGGAGAGGGAATTGTTTGAACAGGCGGGTTTTTTAAGGCTTTCCATGGGAAAACGCGCCCTCCGCACGGAGACGGCCTGCGCGGCGGCCGCGGCGCTCATTATGGGAAAGATAGAGGAATTTATATGAATCAGGACAAAGTTAAAGAGAAGCTGTTAAAAATCGAAGACGCGCCGCTTGAGTTTTCTCTTGTGTTTTCCGGCAAAAAAAGCAAGAAGGTAAACGGCCTTTACAAGCCCGCGACCAGGGAAATTATTATTCACAACAGAAATTTTCAAACAGATGATACGGGGCAGAACCTTTTGCTTTATACCGCGATTCATGAATACGCCCACCACTTGCACGCCTGTTCGCGCGGTGGTAAACTTTCCTCAAGGGCGCATAATAGCGAGTTTTGGGCGATTTTTCACGCTTTGCTGGAAAAAGCGGAAGCAAAAAAAATCTACAATGACGTATTTTCAGTTTCGCCTGAGTTGTTAAAACTGACGGAAATGATACGCGTAAAATACCTTGCAAATAACGGAGCCCTTGTAAAAGAAATGGGGAAGCATCTTCTTAAAGCCCATGATCTTTGTACGGGAATCGGCGTTCGCTTTGAGGATTATGTGGATCGCATGCTTCGTATTCCGCGGACGGCCGCGAACATGGCGATTAAAATGTTCGAGTATGACATTGCTCCCGAAGTGGGCGCGGACAATATGCGTTTCCTTGCCGGTATACGCGACGAAGATAACCGCGAAGCCGCGCAAAAAGCGTTAATCAAGGGTAAAAGCCCCGATACCGTGAAGATTCAGGTTCGTGAAAAAAGCAAGAACAAGGATGAAGATCCTAAAGAGAAACTGGAAAAAGAAAAGGCAAGGCTGGAACGGACTATCGCGGCGCTCAACAAGCGGCTGGACGAAGTGAACCGTGAGCTTGTCAAAAAGGATAGGTTAAAAGAATGAGTGCAAAAGTCGCTATTGAGCGCTGTAAAGCTTATACTCCGGATGAAGTGTATGCCGTTTTAAAAAAGACGGCGCTTGCGGCGGATTTCCCCGATGTCAAGGGTAAGACAGTCCTTTTAAAACCGAATATTGTTATGGATTCGGCTCCGGCAAAAGCCGTAACCACCCATCCTGTTTTTCTTGAGGCGGTAATACTCTTTACGCGTACCTTGGGCGCTTCCCGTATTTTAGTGGGGGACAGCCCCGGTATCCACGGACCTAATTTTGCCGGGCGCGGCTGCGAACTTGGGGACGTAACGAAAAAATGCGGCGCCGAATGGGTGGATTTTACCAAAAGCACTATGGAGATAAAATGCCCGGAAGGAAAAGTTCAGAAAAGTTTTAACGTAAGCAAGGTTTTACAGGACGTTGATTTAATAATTAATCTTCCTAAGTTAAAGAACCATCAGCTTATGTATTATACCGGCGCCATGAAAAATCTTTTCGGCCTTGTTCCCTCGATTAAAAAAAGCTCCTTCCATGTGCGTTATCCGTCGCGGGAGTCTTTTGCCTCCATGATTGTCGATTTAAATACCGCTGTAAAAAAGCCGGTTTACGCTATAATGGACGCCGTTATAGCGATGGAAGGACCCGGCCCTTCCGCCGGAACGCCAAAACAAGTCGGCCTTATCCTGGCTTCCGCCAATCTTTTGGCGATGGACGTGGCGGCTAGCTCCATTGTGGGTTATCCTCCGCAGTTGATTCCGGTAAATAGAGAAGCCCTTGCCCGTAAAATTTGGCTTAAAGATTTTTCTGAAGTTGAATATCCGCTTTTAAAACCGCAGGAAGTTATGGTCAGGGATTTTATCAAGATTCCGTTTAAGAAAACCGGCAGCCAGCTTTTGGATTTTATCACTCCAAGGCCCTTAAAAAAAATATTCGCGCAAAAAAATCCCCTGCCCGTTATAGACGGTAATAAATGCGTCTGTTGTTCGGACTGCGTAAAAGTCTGCGCGTCCGGCGCGATTAAGCTGACTAATCTGGACGGATTAATGAGGATTGTTATTGACAAGGATCGCTGTATACGCTGTTATTGCTGCCACGAAATGTGTTCTGAAAAGGCGATTAAGGTTTAGCTGTTACCACCCCAGAAATGTCTTCATAAGGGATTCTTCCGCTTCTTTTATTGTATTTTTAATTTTTATATCGCCTTGTTTCTCTTTTGCCCATTTATTTACAAGTTCCAGAGGTATGCTTTTAATTTTTCCAATAAATATATTTTTATGATTTTCAAAAGTGACAACAATATTATTGGTTTTATTCCAGCAGGTCATAGTTATTATGTCTACAACCCATTCTTCGTTTGTCTCTTTTTCCATAATTATTCTCCTTATATAAAATAATAATTTACGCCTCAATCGGCAAGGAAATAATTTACCGTTTTTTCATATTTACTAAACACAAAATTAACATATCTCATTTATTTGTTAATTAATAAATTAATTTAAGGAGTATCAAATGAAGAAAAGATTTGTATTTATCCTGTGTTCAGTTTTTGCCGTACTGCAAATGTCATGCACGCAAAAAAACACCCTGGATTACAACGCGCGAAGCGCCGTAGTTTCCGGAAAAGGACAGGCAAAGTATGTGTTTCTTTTTGTCGGCGACGGTATGGCTATGTCGCAGATAAGTTCCGCGGAAATTTTTGCCACCGCCCGCGCTTCAAAGGACATTGATGTAACGCGCTTGGGCTTCAGCAAATTTCCGGTAACGGGCCTTGTAACGACTTATGACGCGGGAACTTTTATCACCGATTCCGCTTCCGCCGGAACGGCGATTGCGGCCGGCAAAAAAACATTAAGCGGCGTAATTAACATGGATACCGGCAAAACACAGAAGTTTAAGCCCATAAGCGAATACATTCATGAGGCCGGAATGAAAATCGGCATTATTTCCACGGTAACGCTGAATCACGCCACGCCCGCGTCGTTCTATGCGAAAGCCCCCTCGCGGAGCAATTACTATGACATAGGCGTACAGCTTGCCGGCAGTAATTTTGAATTTTACGGCGGCGGCTCCATCCTTCAGCAAAACGGAAAAAACGGCGATCAGAAAAACGTGATTGAGCTTGCCATAGACAACGGATTTACCTATGTAAATACCAGGGACGCGTTTAACGGGTTAAAACCCGGTGTGGGAAAAGTTATCGCGATAAGCCCCAGATTGCAGGATGACGGCGCCATGCCCTATGACATGGACTTAAAACCGGGCGATCTTACAATTGCCGATTTTACAAGAAAAGGAATTGAGCTTTTGGATAACCCCAAGGGCTTTTTCATGATGATTGAAGGCGGAAAGATTGACTGGGCAAGCCACGCGAACGACGCCGGCGCGGTTATCCGCGACGTGCTTGCGATGGACGAAGCCGTCCGCGTCGCGCTTGATTTCGCGGCTAAACATCCCAAGGATACGCTTATTGTCGTAACGGGCGATCATGAAACGGGCGGCATGACCCTCGGTTTTGCCGGAACCCAATATGACACTTTCTTTGACAAAGTCGCCTTGCAGACAAGATCTTACGTCGCCTTTGACGAAGATGTGTTAAAGCCTTACAAGGCAAGCCATACCGTAAAAGACGCGAAATTTGCCGACTTGATTCCCGCGATAAAAGAATCCTTCGGCGTTGATTTTGCTTCCTTAACGGATTTCCAAAAACAGCAGATTGAATTCGCGTTTCAGCGTTCAATGGGCAATGAGCAGGAGCGTTCCTTCTCCGAGGACATATACCTCCTGTACGGCGGTTATGAGCCGCTTACCGTCAAGCTGACTCAAACAATGAACCAGACTGCCGGCATAGGCTGGACATCTTACGCGCACACAGGCGTTCCTGTTCCTACATTCGCAAGGGGCGTACATCAGGAAATATTCGGCGGTTATTACGACAATACGGATTTGTTCTACAAACTTGCAAGCGTAATGAATATAAAGGTTCAATAATTGAAATTCCGTTTTAAGAACGCCGCGTCCTTCCTGGGTAATTATAAGGGTTTTATACCCAAAGAGTCCGGGAAGGATACGATTTTTATCGCGGCCGCTCTTGTTTTTACGCTTTTAATAATGGCAATTCCCACAGGCTTTAAGGGAAGCGCGGTTCAGGCGAACGCCGCGCGCGCCAAAGTACGCGTCATGGAAGTTAATAACGAAAGGGTAAAAATTATCGGCCCTGTCAGGCAGGGAGAGCAGCAGATAGAAGTAAAAATTTTAAGCGGTCATTTCAAAGGGCAAATTCATCCCACGTCAAATAACATGATGGGAAAAATGGAAATTGACAAAATTTTTGTTAAAGGCGATACCGCGTTTGCGGTGTTAAACTTAAACGAAGACGGACAGGTTGCCCACGTTCAGATTATTGATCATTACCGCACCGGAAAAACCGTCTTTCTTTGCGCTATATTTATTCTTGTTACAATACTTATCATGGGATGGATGGGCATTAAAATACTAATTACTTTTGTTTTTTCCGCCGCCGCCCTAGTCCGCGTGCTTTATCCCATGCTCCTGCGCGGCTGGGACCCAATTTTCGGCGCGTTAGTCATAACGCTGTTAATTACCGCGCTTATAATGTTTCTGGTCGCCGGTCTTTCCCGCCGCGCTCTTACCGCGTTTTTAGGGGCCGCAAGCGGCGTAGTCTTTACTTCGATACTGGCTTTTGCTTTTACCGGCTGGTTTAAGATTCACGGAGCGGTACGCCCTTTTACGGAAAGCCTGCTCTTTTCAGGCTACGGCCATTTAAACCTTTCGCGCCTGTTTATCGCCGGAGTCTTCATAGCCGCTTCCGGCGCCATGATGGACCTATCTATGGATGTAGCCGCCGCCATGGACGAAATTAAGGTACAACAGCCCGCCATTACCCGCATAGGTCTAATGCGTTCAGGTTTTACCGTAGCTCGCCAGGCCGCCGGAACCATGTCCACAACCCTTCTTCTCGCCTATTCCGCCGAATACACCGCCATGATAATGACATTCATCGCCCAGGGCGTCCCCCTCGAAAACGTAATAAACATGGTCTGGGTCTCCTCAGAAATAGTGCACACCCTTGTAGGCTGCTTCGGCCTGATGCTGGTCGCCCCGCTGACAGTCTTTGCCGGGGGAATATTGCTTGGTAAGCAATCAAATTAATTCTTTTTTTATTGACAATCCATCCAAACCGCTGTATATTAATAGTTGAACGATTGTTCAATTATAGGAGGCAAGCAAATGAAGAAAGCCGCGCCTGCGGCCACGCCCGTGTGCGATTGCGAGGTTATACACGTGGAAGTGGTAAAAAGGGTCAGTAAGGCCATGCCTAAAGATGAAGATTTTTACGATTTGGCCGACCTTTACAAGATGTTTTCAGACAGCACAAGGGTGCGTATCCTTTGGGCGCTTTCCCGGGAAAAAATGTGCGTTTGCGACATTGCCGTATTGTTAAATATGACTAAATCGGCGATTTCCCACCAGTTAAAATCCTTGCGCCTTGCCAATCTGGTGAAATATAACAAGCAGGGGAAAGTAGTTTACTATTCGCTTGCCGACAGCCATGTAAAGGACATATTTGAAAAGGGGTTTGAACACATCCATGAATAAAAACGAAGATAACGAAAAAAACGAAGAAAGAAAAAAAATGCTCGTATTGATTGCCGGAGCGGTGGTTTTGGCCGCCGCGATAATTCTGGATAAAGTCTGGAAATACGACAGAAATGTCCCTCTTGTCGCGTTTATCGCCGCGTATTTATTGTTGGGCACAGACGTAATAAGGCAAGCCGTAAGAAATATCGCGCACGGGCAGATATTTGACGAAAATTTCTTAATGAGTATCGCGACAATAGGCGCGTTTTACATAGGCGAAACAGCCGAGGCTGCGGGCGTTATGCTTTTTTACCGGATTGGGGAGTATTTTCAGGATTTGGCGGTGGACAAGTCAAAAAAATCCATTACGGATTTAATGGATATACGCCCCGATTACGCGAACCTTGTCAGAGGCGAAGATATTGAAAAAGTCTCGCCTGAAGTTGTGCGTATAGGAAACATTATCATCGTAAAACCCGGCGAAAAAATACCGCTTGACGGCGTCGTGACGGAAGGCGTTTCAATGATTGACGCGTCCGCGCTTACAGGCGAATCTGTACCGCGAAAAGTACAAGTGAAGGACATTGTGCTTTCCGGATGCGTAAACCAGACAGGCGTGATAAAAATTGAGGTTACCAAAACTTTCGGCGAATCTACAGTTTCTAAAATAATTGATCTTGTGGAAAACGCGTCAAGCAAAAAAGCGAAGACGGAAAATTTTATCACAACATTTGCGCGTTACTACACGCCTGTGGTTGTCGCCCTTGCGGTTCTTCTCGCCGTTTTGCCGCCCTTGTTTTTCGGCGGCGTTTGGCAGGTTTGGATAAAGCGCGCCCTTGTCTTCCTTGTAATTTCCTGTCCGTGCGCGCTTGTATTGTCTATCCCTATGGGATTTTTTGCGGGTATAGGCCGCTCAGCAAAGAGGGGCATTTTGATAAAGGGCGGCAGTTTTCTTGAAGCTGTTAACAGCCTCCAAATCGCCGTGTTTGATAAAACCGGCACCCTTACAAAAGGCGTGTTCAAAGTTACGGATATTCAAAACGCCGACGGGTACAGCAAAGAGCAGCTGCTTGAGCTTGCCTCCTTTGCCGAAATTTTCTCCAATCACCCTATTGCGTTATCTGTCATTAACGAGTACGGCAGGGAAGTGGAGCGTTCGGGGCTTTTGCAGTACACAGAACTTTCAGGTTACGGAATAAGCGTGGTTAAAGACGGAAAAACCATCTTGGCGGGAAATTCAAAATTGATGGAAAAGTCGGGCGTGGCTTACAAAGAGTCCTCAAGTACGGGTACAAAAGTCTATGTCGCCCATGACGGAATTTTTGCCGGCAGTATCGTCATCTCCGATGAAATAAAGCCCGACAGCCAAAAAGCGATAGCCGCCCTAAAAGAAAAAGGCGTTCAAAAAACAGTGATGCTTTCCGGGGACAATCCCGATATAGCGAATGAAATAGCGGGTAAACTCGGCATTGACGAAGTACACGGCGGTTTGCTGCCTCAGAAAAAAGTTGAAATAGTGGAAAAACTTAACGCGCAAAAAAGCGCTAAGGGGAAGCTTATCTTTGTGGGAGACGGAATAAACGACGCGCCTGTTCTGGCGATGGCGGATATAGGCATTGTGATGGGCGGAATCGGAAGCGACGCCGCGATAGAAGCGGGTGATGTGGTGCTGATGAACGATGAAACGTCAAAACTGATTGAGTTTATGAATATAGGCAAATTTACCAAGAAGATAGTAGTGCAAAACATTGTGTTTGTTTTGGCGGTAAAAGCGGCCTTTCTCTTGCTTGGAGCTCTGGGCGTCGCGTCAATGTGGGAAGCTGTTTTTGCCGACGTGGGAGTCGCGCTTCTTGCGGTGCTTAACTCAATGAGGATATTACGGGCTTAGAATATAATTCGCGTAATTAATTGATCTATTAGTACTAATACTCCGACAGCCGCCGTGTAAATCGCGAAGCCGTAGAGGGATTTTTCCCTGATTATTTTTAACATCATCTTTACCGCGAAGAAACCTACTATCGCGGCTGTTATGGTTCCCGCCGCAACAGGCAGTATATCTATAATTTCGTTCGCCGGCGCTTTGCCTTTTACAAGATCTTTTACCTGTAAGACAAGCGCGCCGAGTATTGCCGGTATGGACAACAGGAAAGAAAAGCGGGCGGCAAAATCACGGTCCAGTTTTCGAAAAAGCGCTCCCGATATTGTCGCTCCGGATCTTGATATGCCGGGGGGGATGGCGATTGCCTGAAATACGCCTATTATTAGCGCGTCAATCCAGTTCATGTTTTCGCCGCTTTTTTTATTTTCGGCGCGTTTGGCAAGCTGTTCCGCCGTAACAAGAAGCGCCGATGTGAATAAAAAACAGATGCCGAGAAATTGCCCTGATTCAAAAGCGCTTTCGATTAAATCCTTAAAAGCAAGGGCGACGATTACCGCGGGAATTGTCGCTATAATTATATATAATGTAAGCGGTTGAATAATCTTTTTTAGAATTTCCCAAATGTCCTTCCATAAAACGACAAAAACCGCGGATAGTGTTCCGATGTGTAACATTGTGTCAAAAAACAAGCCGGGGGCGTCTACTCCGAATATTTTTTGTATAAGAACAAGATGGCCGGAACTGCTGACAGGCAAAAATTCCGTTAACCCCTGTACTATTCCAAGAATGATTGCCGTCATTATATCCATTTTATTCTCCCTGGTTTGCGTTAATAAATTAATTCTACCGTAAAATCAATTTATTTAGAAGGCGTCGATTGCGGCAAAAGGATAGCGCTGACTTTTATGTTTTTATCCTTTGCGGCTTTTTCCTGCATTTCCTTTGTAATCTTACCTCTTGGCTTTGGATGCGGCGGAGCGTCGCCGATTAGGATCATTATCTTTGATTCGGCTTCCCATGAAAATTTTGTAGCTCCGTCGTAAAGGGCTTCGTAAACAGCCTCGGGAATATCACCGCCGCCTTGTACGCGAATTTCGTTAAGATCACGCTGAAAACGCTTGAAATCGGACGTAAACGGAACAATTTTTGTAAGGTATATGTCATAATAATCTTTGAAAAGAACCATTCCAATCCTGAAAGAAGAAAACTTGTTTATAAGCTGATCAAGGACGGGCACAAGCTTTGCGCGTAACGGGTCTATATATTTTTTCATGCTAAGGGTAGTATCAAGGCATAATACAATATCAACTTTTTTTCCCGTTTCTTTATTAAGTAAGTTTTGTATTAAATCCACTACTTCGTCCGGATCATTGCAATAAATCAAACTGCCGCCTGAGGTTTTGGCTATGTCCGTAAAAGCGCTTAGAGTTTCGGGTATGTATTCTCCTTCTTTCTTGTTGACCGGAGGCTCCTGTTTTGCCTCAAGTACGAAAGGGTTGTCCTTAAAACTGCCCCGGTAATCGGCATACTTCATTGAGAAGGCGCGGATATTAAGAAAAGTTCCGTCTTTAAGAGGAACTTCTCCATGTCGGCTGTTTTCATAGCCGTAGTAAAGAATGTAAGGAATATATATATGAAAAGCCTGCCCCAAAACCGGGTGGTTTTCCGCATTAGAAGAAATAAGCGAATAAATTTTGCTTTCTTTTGGAATAGGTTCACCGTTAAGAAGGCGCACCTCGTCCCCATTAATCGGATTCCACTCGGCCGCCCGGTACGCGTAATTATCCGCCTGCATTTTTGGATCTTTTGTGGTCTCCGTTAAAAGCACAGAATTAATGTCCGGTTTCTTTTTGATAAAAAGGTGAAATCCGCCGTCCGGCCTCGATTCCAGCAGTAAATCGTCCTTGCTGATGCTTAAATCCTGCGCGAAAACGGAAAAATTAACGGACACGAGGATTAAAATTGATAAAAATATGCTTTTTTCCATATATATTTGATTATCGACTTGTTGAAATGGCGATTTTAGGGGTTTTTATTATGGATTGGCACTTATTTATAATAAAGGACGTTTAATTTTAACATTATTCAACTTTTATTTTTTCTCTTATTGATAAGAATTTATGGCTATTTTAGTTAAAATTTGTATAATTTCATAATTTTCTTGACATAAAAACAGGTAAAACGGTATTATTTTCTAGTATTAATTATTCTTTTATTGAGTAAATTAAACGTTGGTTTTTTTAGATCAATTTATTTGAAAAGGAGGTTTTTTATGAGTTTTTTTAAACTACAAAGATGGGCTCTTTTAATGGCGGCGGTAATGGCAATTTTGATACCGGGGATTTCTTACGCGCAGTTGGACCTTAAGGGAAAGGCGGTTGAGACGCTTACCAACGGGGTTATGAAAGAACTTGATAAAAAATTCGCGGAAATGATCGCAAAAGAGGCTCTGTCGGCGACGGTTAAGGCTAATATCGTAAAGAATCTTTCTGAAATGTCCAGACCTATAGTAAAAAAAGTCATTGACGGCGCCTCGTCCGGCAAACTGCCCAACGTGGCGGATGTTGTAAATTCGGTTATGAGAGATATTACGCCTCGTGTACAGGAACTTGTAACCGTCGCTTTAACGGACGGCGGAGCCGGTTCTGTGGCGCAGGTTGCGGGACAGGCGCCAACAACCGCAAGCGCCTTGTCCGCAGCAAGCGCCTCGACTGCCGTTATCGGCTATGACGATGAAAAAGATTTTACCGTAGAAATAATAAAAGATAGTAATTCTGCGCGAATTACCAAATACGCCGGACGCAATACGGAGCTTAAGATTCCGCCGCGTATAGACAACCGCCCGGTTACGGAGATTGGAGAACGGGCGTTTGATAAAAAAGGGCTGGTAAGCGTAGTCATTCCCGAGAGCGTTATTTTTATAGGGAACCTGGCGTTTGCGAATAACCAGATAGGCAGCGTAAGCATAGGCGCGAATGTGTACATTGCAAATAACGCGTTTGAAAATACCGGATACAATTCTTTTTCCGCCGGATTCTACAACAGTCAGGGCCGCAGGGCCGGGACATACAGCAACAGCTGGAGATGGGTTTCCGCGGCCGCGCCGCAGCCTGCGGCACAGACTACTGCACAGCCGACGGCACAGTCAGCGCGCCCAGGAACTAACAGCACTGTGTCCGCAAGTACGCCCGTAGCCGACGTGGTGATACCGGCAACGCAGACAACAACAGCGCAGCAAGCGGATGCTCCGGTACCCGCAAACATGGTGCGCGTAAACGGCGGAACTTTTATGATGGGAAGCCCAATCGGCGAGCACGGGCGTAATGTAAATGAAACCCAGCATCAGGTAACGGTGAGTTCTTTTTTTATGGGGAAGTATGAGGTAACACAAAAAGATTATAAGAGCATAATGGGAACTAATCCAAGTAATTTTAAAGGAGACAAACTGCCGGTGGAAAATGTAAGCTGGTATGACGCTATAACGTACTGCAACAGGCTGAGCCAAAAGGAAGGATTGACTCCCGTATATACAATAAATATGGATAAGACGGTAATATGGGACCGTAACGCGAATGGCTACCGTCTGCCGACGGAAGCGGAATGGGAATATGCCTGCCGTGCGGGTACAAATACGCCTTTTAATACAGGGGCCGAAATACCTAAAAATGAGGCGAGTTTTCATAAAACTCAAACAACGACAGTAGGAAGTTATAAACCTAACGCGTGGGGTTTATACGATATGCACGGGAATGTTAGTGAATGGTGCTGGGACTGGCTTGGCGATTATTCAAGCGGTTTACAAATTGATCCTGTAGGCGCGTCTTCCGGAACCAAACGGGTTCAACGCGGCGGCAGTTTTGACAACGCCAGCGGCGAGTATCTGCGTTCCGCGTTTCGTGGCAGCAGTGCCCCGGATCTCCGGAGCAAATACGACGGCTTCCGGGTGGTGCGTTGAGATTAGTACGCTATATATGGGGTACTATTGATTACAATGCTCCCGCGCTTGAAGATGTGTTAAAGCTTATGTATTGATCCCGCGTAATATAAAGCCCCGCCTGTCCAGCGGCTTATTTCTGAATCCTTTGCGCCCTCAGACAGCCTGTTCTTAAATGCCTGAAGCGGTTGTAATGATTCCGCGTAAAATAAAGAACCTTCGCTCCAACGGCTTAATTCCGGCTCTTTTGCCCCTTCAGCCAGCCTTTTCTTAAAATCCTGAAGCGTATGTGTTGAGGCGGCATAGAATAAAGACCCCTCGCTCCAACGGCTTAATTCCGGCTCTTTTGCCCCTTCAGCCAGCCTTTTCTTAAAATCCTGAAGCGAATACTTTGATCCGGCATAAAACAAAAAACCTTCGGTCCAACGGCTTAGTTCCGGCTCTTTTGCCCCCTCGGCCAGTCTGTTTTTAAAATCCTGAAGCGAATGTGTTGAAGCGGCATAGTACAAAGAACCGCCGGTCCAACGGCTTAATTCCGAATCTTTCACTCCTTCAGCCAGCCTGTTCTTAAATGATTGAGAATCAAGAATTGCGCCCGTACTTGTATCTATACCTATACCCGTACTTGAACCCGAATCTTTTTTAAAATTTTTATTTATAACCGCACAAGAATTTAGAGAAATTATAACAATAAAAACTATAATTTTCTTTGGCATATTATACCTTTCTAATTATTTTATTCAAAAAATGTGATATTTGTCAATATCTATTTTTAATAAATTGAATATCTTTCGCATAACAATGCTCATGTGCGTTCATAGATATATACCCAAAGAAATACTTGAGGACCCCAAGTGAATTTTTCAGGCATACATTGTTGTAACAAATGACAATTTATGTTATTATATAGTTATGAAACCTGTAAAATATTTATTTTTATTGATTTTTATAACTGCAGGCGTTGGGCTGTTCGCGCAGGCAAATGCCGCCGCTTCCATCGCGCCGGGAGCGCAGGCTAAGGTACTTGAGCTTTTGAATAAGCCCGCGATGGTGTCTCCGGCGGCGGCTGATCCGCTGGGGAAAAACTGGTTCCGGCTGATGACCGACGCTCATGTGTTTTCCGATGAGGTTAGCGTCCGGCAGGTGTCGGCGGTTTATACCGATTTTGTAAATCAGGAGAAGAATTTTACCGGAAAAAAGAGCATATTGACGGCTTCGGTGGTAAGCGCCGGGCAGGACGGGACGGTAGTGGATTTTGTGTCAACGACGATTGCCCCGATGGGTATAAAAATCAGGGCGCCGTACCGGGCTTTAGTTACTGAATATGAAAATACCGGCATGAAAGCCGCAATAGGAATCAAGCAGTTTGATTCCGACAGCGCATCCAACAACACGGTAAAAGGGATGTACTCTGTCCGCTACGCGGAATCTGTTACTATAGGCGGCAAGGCTTATACATACATCAGGCTTTATGTTATCAATGACGTAAACGGGAGTATTTTGCCCAACGCGAGGAAGGTTTTGGAAAGCCAGTCCGGCCCCGCCATTCTTGAGTCGGTTGAATTAATTGTCAGGGCCGCTAAGTTGAAATAGGCTTGCGAAAACATTTATAAACCAATTTAATTAATTCCGATACGGCTACTACGCTGAAGGTTACGGCAAAAAGCGTGAGCCATAATGAAAGCGGCAGAGGGACAGTGTCGAAGAACTCGTCCGCGTACTGGGTAAAAAGAATCTGTAAAATGAAGGTGCACCCCGTTATTGCCAGCATTGTTTTGTTTTTGAATAAATGTTTGAATATGCTGTCGTTATGAAGCTCCCTGCAGTTAAAGGCGTTAAACAGTTGAAACAGGGCGAACATGGAAAAAAGAACAGTGTTCATTTGATCAGGCTCAACATTTAAAAAATTAAATACATACTGACAAAGAAACACTATAGAGATATAAAGCCCTGTAATGCCTGTCCGCGTAAGAAGGGCGCGCGATAAAATATCCTCGCTGCGTTTTACGGGCGGTCTTTTCATAAGGTCGGAGTATATAGGCTCAAGGCCGAGGCTGAGCGCGGGAGGGCCGTCCATGATTATGTTGATCCACAAAAGCTCAAGAGCGGTAAACGGCGTTTTTAAACCGAGCAGGATAGAGGTTAGCACCACGACGACGGCGGAAACGTTTACCGTCAGCTGAAAACTGATAAAGCGCTTAAAGTTTTCGAAAATTCCGCGCCCCCAGCGGATCGCGTTGACAATGGTAGAAAATGAATCGTTAAGCAGAACAATGTCGCTTGCCTCTTTTGAGACCTCAGTGCCCGAAATGCCCATCGCGATGCCTACGTCCGCGTTTTTAAGGGCGGGCGCGTCGTTTATTCCGTCTCCCGTTACGGCAGTCACATATCCCGCTTTTTTTAACAGATTGACGACGCGCATTTTAATTCCCGGCGTGCTGCGGGCGATAACTTTTATTTTTTCAAGTTTGACTGACAATTCTTCATCAGAGAGTCCCTCTATATCACGCGCGACTACCGCGATATGATCATTGTCAAGAATGCCGAGTTCTGTCGCTATCGCCGTAGCCGTAACAATGTTGTCGCCCGTAAGTATCTTTATGCCGACTCCCGCAAGGCGGCATTGGTTAACGGCGTCAAAAACATCGGCGCGAAGCGGATCGGAAATAGCGGCAAAACCGTCAAATGTCATGTCTTTTTCAACGGTTTTTTCGTCAAAAGACGTAAGCTCCGCAAAATCCCTGTGCGCAAACGCGATGATACGGCAGGCTTTTTCCTGCAAAAGCGTAATCTGCTTTTCAATTTCGGCGTGTTTTGATTCGTCCATTTTGCAGAGATGGAATATTTTTCCCGGGCTTCCCTTGCTGTAAGCTGTAAAACCGCTTTGATTCTTTATAATGGTAGTCATCCTCTTTTTTTCAGAAGAGAACGAAAACACCCTGGCTATATTAGCGCTTGATCGGCGTTCGTGGTAATTCCATCCGGCTTTTTTTGCCGCCGCAAGAAGGGCGCACTCGGTAGGGTTGCCGACAAAAAGTCCTTTTTCCCCGATTTCGGCCGTGCTGTTTACGCAGATATTGTTCAATATGTTTTCATCGGTTATTTCGCCGTTAACTGTCATTTTATTTTCGGTTAAAGTTCCTGTCTTGTCCGAGCAGATAACGCTTATACATCCGACAGTTTCCGACGCTATAATTTTCTTTACAAGGGCGTTTTGTTTTGACAGCTTGATAATATTAAGCGAGAGCGAGACGGCGACAATGGTGGGAAGCCCCTCGGGAACAGCCGCGACAATAAGAACAATGCTTGTAATAAACGCGTCGATTATATTTTGAAAGATAAATTCACCGCGGATAACGAAAGATATAAGCTGAGAAATAAAAACAACTATCGCGGCGATTATGCCGAATATGGTAATCATTTTTCCCATACGCTTAAGCCGTTCCTGAAGCGGGGTAGTGGTTTTCTCCGTGCCGCCAAGCTCGTGCGCTATTTTGCCGAATTCGGTATTCCTGCCGACCGCCGTTACCAGCAGTTTGCCGAAACCGCTTGTAATAAACGTGCCCGAATAAAGCATATTGTGTCTTTCGGCAACCGGGGTTTTCTCGTCTGTCAGAACGCAGGAAAAATCTTTTTTAGCCGGCATGCTCTCGCCCGTAAGCGCCGACTCGTCGGCGGTAAGTTCCGCGCTTTCAAGAAGCCTTCCGTCCGCGGGGATTTTATCTCCGGTAGAAAGCAGAAGTATGTCTCCTGCGACAATTTCCCGCTGATTGACTGTTACGGCATTCCCGTTACGCAAAACTTTTACGACAATGTCTTCGTTGATTTTATTCAGCGCTTCAAACGCTTTCGCGCTCTTTCCTTCCATTGCCACTGTAATGGCGACAGAAAGGAAAATCGCCGTAAAAATGCCCGCTACTTCAAAGAAATCGCCCTGACCGTTCGATAGCTCGTTGAAGATATTAACCGCAAGCGCTATTATGGCCGCAAACACAAGGAGCAGAAGCATAGGCTCTTTTAACGACTCCCAAATACGTTTTATCAAAGATACAGGTTTTGTTTTCGTAAGCGCGTTAACGCCGTATTTTACGGCGTTCTCTTTTACTTTTGCGTCTGTAAGGCCGTTATTGGGATCGACTCCGAAATATTTTTCCAGTTCGTTTTTTTCAACAAGATACTCAATCAAATTATACTCCTGTTATTTCGCAGCAAGCAGCGTCGCAGCGTCGCGTTCTCTCCTGCGTGACGCGAAAAACGCCGAATTTTCCGCGAAAAGGTTGTTTCCCCGCGTGTCAATGCTTACAATCAACGGACCAAAGCATTGAGTTTTCATAACCCAAAGACATTCCGCCATTCCAAGTTCCGGCCAAAAAACATTCTCTATTTTTTCAATCTGGCTTGCCCCAAGCACCGCGCAGCCGCCAGGGTAAACGCAGTGAATCGCCCCATATTCGCGGCAAGCGGCTGCGGTTTTCTCTCCCATGCCGCCCTTGCCGATCATAACTTTAACCCCTGTCTTTTTAATAAAACCCGCCGCCCATTTTTCCATGCGTATGGAAGAAGTCGGCCCTATCGAAACAATTTCGTACTCTCCACGCGTTTCCCTGACAATGGGCCCGGCGTGATAAATCGCCATTCCGTTAAGATCGACGGGTGGAGTCTCTCCCTTGTCGACAATCTTTTGATAAACCTCGTCCCTTCCTGTCACAAGAATCCCAGCAAGGTAAATAACATCTCCTGCCCTTAAACCTGAAATATCTTCATTGCGTAAAGGAAGGTTCAGCGTCTTTTTCACAGCGTTGCCCCCGAGTATGTCGGCAATTCATAAGAAAGGTCTTCCTTAAAACGGATAATCCCCCGCCTTAGCGTATAACACGAAGTGTTAACCGCGCAGGCTCTTGTCGCCGTGTGCCTCGCCGAAGATTCAACATGCACTCCCATTACCGCCTGATTGCCGCGCAGTCCCTGAGCGCCCATTCCCAAACTGTTAAGGCCTTCCATTATACGGTGTTCAAGTTCCGCTCCTTCTTTGTGCGGGTGTTTTGTTCCCAAAAGCCTGATGCACGCTTTTTTTGAAAGAGCGGCGGCGTTTTCTATGTTGTGTCCAAGCCCGATCCCGACAAGCAGGGGAGGGCAGGCGTTTATTCCCGGCCCGTAGACCGCGTCATAAACAAAGGGAATGACCGCCTCAAGTCCGTCCGAAGGCTTGAAAACTTTAGCCTGCCCGGGAAGACTGCATCCCGCTCCTGAAAAATAAAGGGTAATTTCCATATTACGCGAATTGGGAATAATCTCCCAATCAATCCACGGAGAGCGTTCCCCTGTATTGTCACCGGTGTTTTTATCATCAAAGTAGTTTACCGCGTTAGGTCTTAATGGAACGCTTGCCGTGGCTCGCCGTGTCGCTTCAACTAACGCTTCGGCGGTAATGTCCAAATGAGGGAAAGCGGTTCCCGCTTTTATGTAAAATTGAAGAAGACCCGTATCCTGACAGCATGGGCGTTTAAGCTCCAGCGCCATCTTCAAATTTTCAAGATAGCTGTCATAAATCGCTTTTTGCAGGGGAGTGTCTTCGCGCTCCCGCATTTCGCGCAGGCGGGCTGTCACATCGTCGCTAAGGCGTATTGCGGCAAGAGCGATAAATTTTTCCATAATAGAGGTGAATTTTTCTTTTACGTTAATTTCACCTGACATAGCTTACCGTGTTTGAAATTTTTTCCGCAGGAGCTTTATCTGCCTGCGCACTTCTTTGGGAGCGGGGCCGCCGGGAAGATCGCGCGCCCTTACGCAGGCGGCGGGCGTTAAAGCCTTATAAATATCTTCATTAAAAAGTTTTGAACGTTTTTTCAATTCGCCGAGTGTTCTGTCAGCGATATGTTTCTGTCCCGCTTCGATACAGTCGCGGACGATGAGAGCGGCGGTTTCATGTGCGGCGCGGAAGGGAAGCCCCTTGCGGACAAGGTACTCCGCCGTGTCGGTCGCTTCCAGAAAACCGCCCGAACAACCAGCTTTCATGCGCTTAACGTTAAATTGGGCGGTTTTCATCATTCCGGCGAACATTTTTAAGCACGCGCTCAACGTGTCTATGCTGTCAAACAGGTTTTCCTTGTCTTCCTGTAAATCCTTGTTATACGAATAGGGAAGTCCCTTGAGCAGGGTGAAAAGAGCCGTAACATTTCCGACAGTTCTCGCCGATTTGCCCCGGATAAGCTCCGCGAAATCGGGGTTTTTTTTCTGAGGCATAATAGAGGAACCTGTGCTCCAACTTTCAGCTAACTCAATATACTTAAACTCTTCGCTTGCCCAAAGTACAATATCTTCGCAGAAGCGGGAAAGATGAACCATAGTTATCGCGCAGGTGGACGACAATTCCAAAGCAAAGTCGCGGTCGGCGACAGAATCCATCGCATTTATTGAAGGGCGGCTAAAGCCCAAACTTTGAGCCGTCGCTTTGCGGTCTAACGGCAGGGTAGAGCCCGCCAGCGCTCCGCTTCCGAGAGGGCATTCGTCCAATCTTGCGAGCGCGTCCGTGAAGCGGGAAAAATCCCGTTCAAGTGCGGCGCACCATGCCGTTAGGTGAAAACCAAGCGTTACGGGTTGCGCTCTTTGAAGGTGGGTGTATCCGGGCATTATTGTTGTTATGTGCGATTGCGCGGCGTCAAGAAGGACGTTTGCCGCCGCTAAAAGTTCGTTTTGCAATTCGGGCACTGTCCGTTTAAGGTACAGGCGGAAAGCAGTCGCCACCTGATCGTTGCGGCTTCGCCCCGCGTGAACCATTTTCCCGTC